>JGI24158J21664_10003487_pt1 | contig 19755 bp, 18 predicted proteins | sample Ectturendosymbi3_FD_21664 | JGI IMG/M metagenome (IMG submission 21664) | reverse complement strand
AAAATATCTGAATGTTGCATACAGCTTTTGGCATAGAATCATTTTAAGCTTATCATTAGTAATAGTACATGCATGAGTAGTTTCAAATGGTAGGATATGCTACAAGTGCATAATGTACATAAGTATAATATTTGCAATTTTTGAAGTTTTCCAAATGCCACCTACTTTTGGGTGGCACAAAATCAATAATTAACTAATTGATATCCTTTAGCAGGTACTTCATACTTTTAGGACAAAAATGAACACCAATTTTTTGTTGAAAAACGGTTTGGTGTTTAGCAACATAGTTACCACAAATATTCAAAAGGCACTGGAGTTCATTAGACTTATCCTAAGGCTAAGCACACATATGTTATAGCATCAGCAAACATTAGATGATTCACAACCACATTTCCCACAGTGCACCCTATTCTGGCTAAAACCTAGCTGGTTATTTTAAAAGAAAAAATGAGTAAATTGCTACTTGAACTCTTTTCTCAGGCTCTGATTCTGATAACATTATCCAAAGATTGCTTAACGCCCTTGGTTGTGATGTCACACCAAAAAAAGTTCAAACCGAAAAGTGCCCAGATTTTTTAAACTTGAACCTAGGAGACTTTCTGCATTTTAATTTAGAGAGTTTGAACAGTTCTTTCGGTCTATAAGTATAAGTTACGCCTTGTGGCTTTGCGGTCCTTAAAGGAGGACCCTCCTCGAAGTCTATGGCACATGCCCCCATTTTGCGCCTTATAATCTGGTGCACTTTATGTATGAAAAAAGAACATGTCTAGCATTGAAAAATCAAAAGTGTGCCTTATAATCCAGTGCGGCTTATGGCATGTAAAATACGATACTGTCTGATGCTCAGTGTTGTGTTGTGATTTGTAGTTTTAAATTAGGCATTTCCATATTGCTATATTTGAGTAGTGTTTCAACCAGCTGATAGGAACAACTTAGTAATAGACACAAACCTGGAAGTAGAATTTAGTTTGTTTCATTAGTCATCACACCTTCTATTCCAAGTGGTCTGAGTCTTTCACAATTAACTTTGATTCAAGTCATTAATGTCCAAGTAAGATTTAAATCTTTCATTTTGGTTTAGTTTACTCTAGATTTAAATCATTTCAGGGACCAATGGAAAGCCATTCATTAACTCCAATTTTAAGAATCTGACCCAGTTAAATCATTTGTGCTATTGGACAATAAGCTATTTCATGAGGTATGTTGCCCCCAAATTAGGCTATGGACAGGGTTACATCTCGCTGGAAAAAATAAGCATGTTTCGGAAAAAAGATGTTCAAACAGTCAAATATGACTTGTAGTGAACAAAGATAATCTATTTAATTTTGTCTTTTTAATGTTGCACTTAGCAATTTCTTAGGATGTAAACAGACTTATCTAAACTGATGTCTTTGCTATATCTTGTGCAATATAAGTCTTCTTATACTACATACTACAGTGGGATGAATGGAAATTGTAAAATCATTGACATTTTTGATGCTGATATATTGGTGGAAATTTGGTTCATTGCTCTGTAAGATACAGGGGTGGATCCAGCCAGTAAGGTTAGGGGGGTGATTTCAGTAACATTTGGTAGTCAAATCTCAAAACGGCTTTGCTACTGTAAGAGGGATGAAGTACACTTCACAACACTGCTGTGATGAAATACTGGATGACAAACCGGCTTTATATCGCGAATACTGTTTTCTTAATTGTAAAAAAATAATCATAATGGTGAATAAAATTATTTTTGTAGGTTTTAGGGGGTGCAATTTCCCCCTTGGTAAGATAATGTTGCATATTTTGTAACATTAATTTTCAATATGTTGAAAGGTTTAAGTAGGTTTAAAGTTGCAAAAAGTCAGCCAAAATTAGTGAAAAAACCTTGTAATATTACATTTTAATAGTTCAATGCACCATTGTTTTTGAAGCAGATAAGCCCTAAGAAAAGATTAAGACTGTGTTAGGGAGACCTCTCAAGCTTTTCTAGGTATCTTTGACTATGCCTATGCTATTGTCAACATACAAATATGCTCACATATCCATACCGTAAAATGCAAGCATGAAACATTTATTGGGAAAGGTCATGCATATGTTTGTCTTGGAATAAGCATAATTCTTTAAGACAGGGTTTCTACAAAGCACTTTTTACTTCAAGGGTCTTTGGGAGAAAGTGATCATTATGAACCAAAAATGAAGTCCACTCAGTGAAGCATGACTTGGCAGGGTGTAGTATTCCCTTGTGATTCTGGGAGACAATGGCTGAGAAGCATCACATTATGCCCTGGGGATAGATTTTCAAAACTCCTTCAGATATTGGAGGGAAGTGCTCAGTTCATCATATGACAGGAATGGCCATGATGACATAATGAAAAAAATTAATTAACAATAATGTTTCAGGTTTAACCATAACCTTTCAAGTATTGACAATATACATAACGGCTTTGCTACTGTAAATATGTGGACACCTATGCAGCTTATCAGCAACAGAAAAAAATCAGGATAGTTGGAATATTGACAGTTGTGGAATCAAACATGTTACCTCTGCAAAAATAGAGATGATCTGTAGAATATCTTGTGACATTTTTTAATATATCACATTCACAGAAGAAATGGTGACTTTTCTTCATGATTTTAATTTTAGAAAGAATTTGCAGATGATTTGTCAAACTATACATGAATAAAAAATTCAAAAGGTAATTATTGTGTGTGTGCATGCGGCAATTTAGAGACATAACTAGTAAAACTACACCTTTTCTCTCACTGCAGTGTCTACAACACTGCATGTAAAGCACTTTATAAAATGTTGGTAGAATTCTCGGCAAAAGTGGACTTCCTGAACACTTTGAGCATTTGGGCCAGATTGATCTGTTATGTTTGTTTCTATTTGGTGTACTGTTGCAATCAGAGTGCTTCAGTGGCAAGCGTGCAAAGCTTCACACTGTAACAGCAAGCAACAAAAGAGATGACACACCATGATCACTTTATTATTGCTTGTTCACCCCATTTAGATATATGGGTGCTGCTGCTATTCTTCGTGCCCATCCCGTTTGTGGTGAATTGTGCATTTAGTGCATGCCTACCAAGAGGTTGCAACAACAACATACCCTCCTTTGTACAATTAACTACCCCGATTGCACATTTTTTGTGAATGTTGCACCTGACATGGCTTTCACATCCTGGTCACAGCACCATTTTGTTGCCATTAGAGAGCCCAAGCGGCAAGCATGCAAATCTTCACATTGTAACAGCAAGCAACAAAAAGGATCGCATGCCATGATCACTTATTACTTGTTTGTGCCACTTACACATGGGTGCTATTCACTATCCTTCACATAAATCTTGTTCATTGTGAATTGCGCATTCAATGCCATGCCAACTGAGAAGTTCCAACAATACCAGATGCGTAAATCCCATTTCAGCTGCTCATTCCAGCACTATTATTGTCTTTGTGGAATCCTCTAATGCAGGGTGGACATTTAATTTGGTTCGGAGGCCACTTTGAGAAGGTCACGTTTAGCAGAGGGCTGTACCTTCTAATGGAAATAGAAGCAAATCTTGGTTCATGTTAGCCTCAGCACTAACATTACTGTGATAAGTTGGAGGAAACTTGAAATATGAAGATTTTTCCTGAATGCTTCTGAGGGCCACTGATAACGCTCTGGTGGGCCATTGTGGCCCACCAGGCCACTACTTGCCCACCTCTGCTCTAATTGATTCTGATTGTACTTGTTACTATTTTCTATGCTTATTAGTTTTCTTCTGTTGTTGTTTTGAAAACCCACCGTAACATGAAAAAATTGCTGCAAAATGCATTGCACTCAAAATCTTGTAGTTGAAAGATAAAATTATGTATGCTAAATCAATTACTGCATAAGTCTTTCAGTGTTTCATAGTATTTGGGACACTAACATAGCTACAAAGCATTACAATAATTCCAACTCCAGCCGTAAATTTGGCTAGTGTTTTTTACTTTACAACTGGTTCTGGCCAAAAGTGAAATTCTTGATTTTGGTTCATTTCTGTCTTTTCTGTTAAATGCCGCTTTTGCAAAATTTAAGTAAAATGCTACAACTGTATTTTGCTCAATACCTTAACACTCTGGGTACCTGGTGGATTCCCTACGGTGATATCCACGGGTACCAGGTATTTTACCATTAAGGACCGCAAGAGCCACTATTTTGGCAGAGCTTTGCAACACTATTACTCACCAGCCGATTGAACTAGGGAGCTGTTCAAACCCTCTACAGATTCAGCAAGTCTTCTAGTTCAAATGGAAAATTTTTTTCATTTTGGGAATGGGGTTTTATGTGATGTCATAATGGGGACATGTTTTCACCCTTGTGGCCGAGTTTTCCTGGCCTTTGGCGTCAACCCAACAAACTATTTTTGGCTCAAATTTTATTTGGAATCTAGGCTGTCATCCAAGTCTTTAGAGACACTGATTGGCTTGCTAGCTTATATGGAGCCAAAATTATGACTGAAAAGATAAAATTGGTAAAAATTCAATCCCAACAAATGCTAACCTGGGGTGTGTTCCGCGCCAGCTGATTGAGCTAGAGAGTTGTTCAAACCCACTAAAGATGGGGAAAGTCTTGTAGTTCACAATGAAAAAAATTATTTCAGATTCGGATGTTGTTTTTTTTATTGATGTTTGTATGATGAGAGTATGTTTATGCATATTTTGTTTACATTAGGATGACGTCATTGAGTCCTAGACGCCAAGAGCCATTTTTTTGACTCGAGTTTTTATTGGAAACTAGGCTATAATACGAGTCTTTAGAGGGTTTGATGGACTTTCTAGCATTTCTGGTTCCAAAATTATGGCCAAAATGCCATAAATTAATTAGAGAAATCCCCGTTAATCCCTTACGGCATTCCTGAAATATTTGGAATTTGGCTCATAGAATCAACCAATGACGTCATCCAAAATAACACAAAACCTACTCCCAATCCTGACGTCATCAACCAAAAACCCCAAGTCCAAAACCAAATTTTTTTTAAATTCAAACTACAAGACTTTCTGAGTCTTTAGAGGGCTTGAACAGCTCTCTAGCTCAATCAGCTGGTGAGTTGTGGCTTTTAGCCAAAATGACCAAGCTTACCTTTTGTGGTGGGATTTGAATTTATCTCCAACTTTTGGTTTGTGAGCCATAATTTCGGCTCCAGATAAGCTAGAAAGCCAATCAGGGGATCCAAAAACTCAGATGATAGCCTAGTTTCCAAAAAGCACTTGAGGCACGAAAATGGCACATTGTTTTAGCTCCTAGGGCCATAAAAATAGGATTTTTGTTCAGAATGTATATATACGTGGCCGGTAACCTGTGCATAATTTCTCCCACATATATATACGTGGGCCAGTAAGTGTTAAACATTGTGGTTCAGACAACCTTTTGCTGATCTTTCAAAATCAACACTGCGATTTTATGTGACGTTATTTGCCTCCTTGAAATGTTGACAAACACTGTATTACTGTGGACCCTGGGTCTTCTTGCTAGATGTCCCTAATCTGATACAGTGAACAGGTGTACAAATCAGATTGATATGGCAGGGATAGAAAGTGAGTTGATGTGTTTGGCAATTGCAAGAAATCAGACATGTAGTTATGCTCTGAGGTGCTGTTATGGGCTAAAAATGTTGGTGTCAAGTCTGGTCAAGGAATTGTTAAATGAAATTGATTGCTATTTTCAACTACTTCAATGTGTAAAACTTCAGAATAGAGAAATATGTAAATTGTAAGGGTGATATGCAACTAGTCATTAAACTATGTTTTCCTTTTCAAATATGCTCCTGACATGTTGAAAATATGCCATGTCATGCTGATCACAAATTACTGAAATAAATCGTTCTATAATGAAAGATTCTACATGTTATCTGAAAGGCTATTTTGAAGGATGTGTTTTTCATTAAAAAGTGTTGAAAATATTTCAGTCTGTTTGAATTTAGCTTATTCTTGTATCTGACATCATGCAAAAGTTATTTTGGGGTATTTTTTATTTTCTTGAACTTATTTTAAAATCTTGTATTGACATAACAGGATAGGTGTATTCATTAGTAAAACAGAATGGATCTAGGCGCACTAGAAGATGTTGCACAACAGTTGAAAAACAACCCTGAGCTTGCCCGAATGCTGGTTGAAGAACAGAAGAAAATGGAAGCACAGGTATTTTTTTGTTAGATCCCTGAACAATGTTTTTTACTATGCATACTCCTTCTATGTGATATCATGGCTCTATACAAGATATATTTTGCTCAAGTGATTCATGGAGTTCGTCACATACACTGGTGACTTCTTAAAAAAGTATTGGCAATGTGTAGGAGTAGACCAATTTGGATTGCACTTAAAAATTTAGTTTTGTTAGCCTTGTCCGAATTGTGGAACTAAGAAAAACAATTAAAAGAGGTAAATGAACCCAAACCACCAGCTTGTAGTTACAAGCTTAAAAATGTTAAACAAACACGTCACCAACATGGGAATTTATCTATCATTGCAATGTCAGTATAATTTAGTTCAATTTGGTTTGACTAGGTATCTGGAAAATTTTTACAAAAATAACTGTGTAATGTAACCTCTTCGATTCACTACAGCAATGCTGATTTTTATGATACAATTTGGTAGGTTTTATTTACATGTCACAGTATCAATGTGGAAAGTCTAAAATATCTGTTTAGGAAATGTTAAATTTTTTTGTGCAATTTAATTTGGTTCCAATTTAAAACTAAAACCTATGTTGGCCTGAATTTAAATCTAAAAAAGGGTTTTATGATTTGCTTTGCTTTAATCTGAAAAGCTGTGCAGCCTGTGTGTATATCAGTGATATAGCCTTGTCACATGCTCTTTGAGTAAGAAGTGAGTGAAAAACCTATGTTAGCCCAGTTTAAATCTGAAAAAAAAACAAGTTAATATTTTTGATTTAAAGGAAAAAGACATGTTGGCCTGTGTGTGTATATCAGTGATGTGGCCAAGTCATGAGCCTTTCTAGTCTGTGACTCTAGTCACACCATCACTGGTGTTTATCGTAAAGCAAATGACTCGAGTTTGTGTAAGGGCTCTATTGTTGATGACTTGAGTTTCGGTATAAATGCAATTGCTACCGTTCCAACTGGAGTACAAAACCGTGTACAGAAAACAAATTGCAGTTGAAACGCTGCAATATCTTACCTACTGTAAAAACGTCCACACACTTTCAAAAGCTAATGCAATTTAACATGACAGGGGTAACAGTCACCAGAGTAGAACTCGCATGTTCTTAACTAAAAAATGCATGCATGGCTGTGTTGTAGCCTCAACATCCACCCTATTCTTGAGATTAACTTTTAGTGTTTTGGTTTCAATCACGAGTTCTTTGATGTAAGCGTGACTTTTTTCAGAAACTTCATTAGTGATTTCTGGTACTAATCACATTCGGAACTGTGAAAATGAGAGGCGATCGCGTGTGGCTCCGTGGGAGCACAATTCTTTCGTGTTTAAGCGCGTGTAGTGCTAATCCTATCAGAACACCTGCAGCTTTTGATTTATTTAGCAGCTTTGACTTATGTTTGAAAACTCCCAAGTTGTGAATTGCTCACGAAACAAGTCATTCTTTTTAGGTACAACTGAAGACGATAGTCAACAAGCTAACGATGGAATGTTGGGATAAGTGCGTCGATAAAGTTGGAACGAGTTTAGGTCGGCAAGAAACGTGCCTTCAAAACTGTGCCGAAAGATATTTAGATACTGATCAATTCATTCGACAACGTATGTCTGGCGCGAAAAAATGAATATCCAAGCCAATCAGAATTCTTACCACGATTTGTTCTCCCCCGCATGGAGTCAGGCGAGACACCTCTGGAGAAGTTCAGAATCTTGCGGCGACGAAGAGCCGAACGTTTTGCTGCAGTTGTCAATATCATGTTTCCTCGCTGTCAGTTATTACAAGTAAATTTGCTTTTATTGTGCTGAGGTTGTTCTACGCAATGTAGCTCAATAAGCTGTAAAGCAGTGGTTCTTACGGTACTCCAGTGAAAAATCTGGCAAAGTGTTTTCTTTTCACCCTCAGATGCACAAACTACAACGACCACTCCTTTGATTAATGACATAACGCAGCCATGGTGTCCCCCAAGTCAATATCTTTAGATACAAGGGTCCCCGGGATCGGAGAGTTTAAGAACCACTGCTGCAAAGGTTGGCAAACAGTTTGCAAATGAGGTAGGCCGATGAAACAGATTTGCCACTGTTAAAAATCAACTGTCGAGGTAAAGTAGCCTTTGAGTGGAAGCTATAGGAATGACAAAAGTCTTAAAAAAGCCTCATATTTCGCTCGGTTTAAGCGACCACACTCGCTGTGGAAAATGGAGTGTAGACTATTGAGACCACTTCATTTGAGATCACGTTCATTTGAGGCCTGTTGACTTGAGGCCACATNTGAGCCTCGTTAATTTGAGACTTGTTGAGTTGAGACCCGTTCATCTCAGACCATGTTCATGTGAGACTCGTTTTCTCCTGTGATTGTTTCGACCAACGCAAAAAGACACTTCATTTCTCAGCTATAAACTGAAACTATTGCGGCGCCTCGATAAAGCAAACGGATAGGAACGCAAGACATAATGCTTTGTCTTGGTCTAACAATGACATTTCAGAGGTACAACGCTCCCTTCTAAACCCGAGGTATGAAGAGTTCTGGCCTCTGCGGTGTTTTTATGTGCGAGTACATTTACAACCCAACGTGAGTCACCTTGGACACGGAAGGGCGAAACCTTGCAAAACTTCAAATGAAGAGTCACCTTGCAAAACTTCAGGTCTCCCGCAAAGAAGTGGNAGGTCGATCATCAAAATGTGATTCGCAGTAAATCAAAACAGCTTCACTTTAACGTGGCGTAAAATGAATGTGGTCCCAAACGAAAAAGTCTCATGTGAATGTGGTCTTAAACGACTTGGTCTCACTCAATGGTGATGGAACCATAGAAAATGACCTTCCTACCATCAAACTTGTATTCGTTTGTGAAAATTTTGTTGCCTTGCTAGTGCTTTCAGTGCTTAATGCTTACTATTTCGTAATGTTTAGAAAACCGTTCGCCAAAAAATCTGCGAAATATGCCACAAACCACTTAGATCTTATCTAACAACGAAGGTGACAGTGGCACGGCCGGGGAAGAGCATTTCAGAGCAGGCCCGTAACCAGCTTGGTACACCAGGGAGGACGAGGAGTTTTCTGAGAGGGGCCCGAATTTTTTAAACTATATCCAATAGTTTGAAACTATGTCCAACAAATTTTAGCCCCCCTGCGCCCCTCTGGTTACAGGCCTGTTTCAGAGCCATGCTGCTCGAGGATCAACAGAAGCTGCTGTGACCCAATGCTTGAGGGAGGTAAACAAAGCACTCAAGACACACGCTAGTTTCCACAATTTGCATTTTTTCATTCAAGGCCATGCATTGTTGACTGTGTCGCAACAAACATCGACCAGGGACTAACATGGCATGAAGAGTTGTACTGTAGATCAGTGTTTGTCAACCTTTAACCCTTTTTCACGCCCCACATAATCATCTTCAAAGCCATGCATGGGTATCGGAAGGAGTTTTTCCAGGGGGGGGCAACGTTGATATTTAATTTTACCAACTCGAAATTAACAGAAAAACATTTTTCTGCGAGGAAGTTACCGGAAAATGTCAAATTTCAAAATCCAGGGGTTGCCAAGATACTCCCTTCCGACGCCCATGGTCATATGCAAATTTCACGACTTGATAAGAGATATTTAAAGACAAAATTGCAACATTTTCCCTGCACAGATTTTCACAGGTCACCGAATATTCGCCATTAATTTCGATTTAAAAATTGCCCAACTGTGGGGCGTTTCTCCCGTGTTTGGGAACCGCTGCTGATATCTGAACTTTCTAAATAGTATGAGCGAACTGCTGCTTCTTTCACTGTTTTCAAAGCTGCGTTTACCCTCCTATGTTTTCAGTAACTTTCCTCAATCTCTCTGGGTCTTATCTATAAATGCGTGCACCAACAGCACTGCAATGAACAATCGGAAACACTGCTTTTTAATGCTATCCTACACACGCATTACAACAATTCTTCAAACAACACAGCACAGCACAGTGCTTAAGGAACGAATGACAAAAACACTGACGACATTGCGCTTGGCACATGAAGGACACGAGTGTTAACAGGTGCAAGACGCGCATTTGGAACGGGTGCTATACTTTTAAAAAGGGTGCTATACTTTAAAAAAGTCGTAGAAACGCACGTAAATGACCGAATCAATGGTCTTCCAGACGACTTAACAGAGCTGTTCCTTGTGTGATCCACTGCTCATGATCATCTTCGGAAGCAATCGGTACGTATGTCACAATGTCGCTGCTCGAGCACATTTCAGGAAGTTCGTTTTCGTTCAACCAGAGAGGACAATTAAACATAGAGGTAGCTTGGATATCCTCCAATTGCACTCGGGTGTATCTATCATTGAAGACAAGTCTAATTTAACAGCCCATAAGCAGGCATCCAAAAACGCGAATCGTATAAACAGCACATATCTCAACCTGTACAGTTTTCTAAAGAAAGGGTAGGGGGACATAAATAATTATTTCAGCAACGCACGTTCAACCAGCAATGACTTCCTTTCTAGCTGGAAAAATGATATACCTCGGTAAGAAACGTGTTTTTTCGGATCTGACTTCAAGCAACGGCATTTTTCGTGCTGTGCTGGATTTCGTTTGGTGCATAGTTCTCGATTTACGATCGAACATTGCATTGTGGAGGTATAACCCGTCAATGAAGATCCTTTCGAATGGAACTCCCGGTTGCTGCTGAGATTCAGCTGCATTGTGTTTCACGTCATCGGTCGAAGCAAACTGAAACAAAGAGATTGAGCGACTTGCACAATAGCTTTGAGTCATATTACCGAGAGTAGCTTGTGCATTACTTTCTTGCTCGTACGATATCTATTTGCGACCCTCCAAAAACGGTTTGCAACCCCTCCGGGGTCACGGTCCAGGTTGCAAACCACTGCTGTAAAAAACACATTTCTACGGCGAGAGGCAATACAGTAAACTACAAACACGATATAACTTTGAACGTAAAGTCGGGTGAAGCTTCTCGACGCTAAAAATGTTGGCTTCAAATCTTTCCAGCAGTTGCGAAATCAGGTGATTTGACATGGAAACAGATGGCTGAAGACTAAATACCCTGTCAACTCAATTTTTTCACGTCAGACAAAAGTTGGGTGAAATTTTTTAGTAGGTTGGGGTGTCTGGCATTTCTTCCCCTGGTATACGCATCACCAGGCCCGTAACCAGCTTGGGACACCAGGTGGGGCGAAGTGTTTTCTGAGAGGGGCCCAAATTTTTAAACTATGTCCAACACATTTTTCCAGGGGAGCGAAAAATTTTGCAGGGTTCGCCCCCTGGTTACGGTCTGCGTATCACTGAGCAAAAGTGAACAGAAAAGGGAAACGAAACTTCTGTAACCGTATTTGCAACTTGCTAGAAACCGCATTGGGGCAGACAAATGTATGAAAGGATTCGAGTACATACGCCTTTCGCGAGTCGTTTCATGTTTTGCTTATCTCTTTCCACAGAAATTCAGCTGCTACTTTTTTCTCAATTCAATTTACATGTTCCGATCTCATCTCTGTTTAAGAACACTCCTCTATAACTTTCTCAATGCAGTTATTTGAAAAAGGCATAGTTCAGTTTCGTTATGCAGTACTCATTTCTTTACTATTTTGCGTGTCACTAACTCGGCATCGGGACACGCGCGGCTACTTTCGAATAGTGAATTCTGCATTAGTGGAAAATCAATGGCAGCCCCACGCGTGAACCGTTTCCGTGCAGTTGCACCTGCCCGTTAACGTCGAGCATAAAGCTGAACAGGCCGCAAATTTTCACTATTGACGATGACCCGACCAGGAATCGAACCCAGCCTCGTGGCGCGTGTTCAACCCACTGTACCACTAAGCTGGAAAGTAGCTGTAAATATTTAACTTTTTCGAAACCATCTCTGCGGGATATGTTTTACGGATGTTTTTACTAAAGAAATAGGTTTTCATTGTAATGTAATAATTCCAAAACCTCGCAAACCAACCCTACTTTGAAGCTCAGGTTTGGGTGGATGAAAAGGTCAAAAACACGGGGGCATTATTGGAGGAAGACCAAAAAATCTCACCACCTATTGGCAACAAGGGATCGCTAAACGCAAATAGGAGTAGCTGGGCCTCCAGTGGTAACGCCCATACTCAAATGAAACACCAACCGACAGAGAAATTGTATCCAATTTCCTGTTTCTCAATAATCACAAATTTCAACCAAACTTTTTCCCCAATATTGTCCATTTTGTGGTGAACGTACGAACGAGTTCAAAAAGTCACCGTTACACCTATGTTTTCAGTACTTTTTGTTAACGTTACATGGTAATAGGCAGCCTCCGCTATATCGGCGTGCAAGGGGATGCTAACACAATTGATGTCATGCTTAGTGTCGTTACGCTGAGCGAAAAAAAATCTTTTTCTCAGCAAGGTCATCAAGACGTCACGCAATCATTGTCACATTTTATTTTTCAACTGCATTTCTCTTGAGTTTACTATCACCGAAATCTCTTTGTCTCGAAGTAATATTCAAGTTGGCGCACAAATTTCAAATAGTTGCATGCCTCGTCATTTGGTGTGTCAGAGGCAGTTTAACACCAAACTATGTTGCAACTTCGCAAAAAGGAATAAACAAAACAAAGGAAAAAAATAGAACCGACGCGAAGTGAATACCTGCATGACTAACTTGTACTTGTGGGCGTCGTGATGTTTTGTTCTTGCAACTGTGAGGAGGATGCTCGTCAGGAAGTAATCAGGTCGAGTGAAAACCGAAAGATTGTAGGCGAACATTGTCTGCGTGCTCGATGAACGGCGATTACACGAAGAACCAACTTCAACCTGCGGGCACATACATAGACCCTTGCAAATGAAGTGCCTGGGAAATCGGAGTTTCCATTCGCGGCTATCTTGGATTTTAACGTTTGACTGAGGGACAGAACCTAAGACACGTGGGACAACAGCTGTTATACTCAGCAGAAAAAAACTGCTTGGGACAGAATTGTTATTTGTTTCGTGTGAATATGAACTACCATCAGTACCTGCCAAGATTATTACAACGCTAAACCACATTAGAAAGATTCAGCCCTAGCTGAAAGCTCACGCAGTTGGTCTGGGGAATAAACAGTGTGGAATTGTTTTTTTTACCAAGATATGACGAGTGAGCGGCCAAGCACACGTCACGTCGGGATTGCCCTTCTCTGGCTGCGATTGTGTTCTGGTCAGAGATGTAGTAGGGACCGTAACTTGAAAGCCCGAGTCTTGAAAATTTGTGACATTTGCTTAAATTTTTATAGAATATTTCAAAAAAAAAATTCATCACAATTTCCGAGCTGTGTGTTTGCCGATTTTCTCTCATTTTCCCTACCTGTTTTGGTTTTTGCTTTCGCACAGATTCGACAGAGAGTGACCAGATTGAATTACGAAAACTTTACTCAACCAAATCGTTAGAGAAGTAAGTCTCAAGACATTGCCCGAGACCCAGACCTACCCAGAACCGTCGCCAGAAAGTTTTCAATAGGGGGCTTTGGGTTTGTGCAGGGGGAGCTTGACGCTCTGAAAATGGACACAAATTCAACTCATTTATAGTGTTTATAAAAAATGACACAAATTCAACTCATTTATAGTGTTTCGTGTTTCAATTTGGTAGGTCTTGGAGCTTTGTTTGGGGGGGGCTAAGCCCCCAAAAACCCCCGTGGCGACGAGAGTGGTACAGCCTCTGAGACTCGATCACTGGTTTCCGGATTTGCAACCGCCACACTCAGGTTTTGTGATTTTTCCACTGACACCGCCACCATGTTTCAATTTTTTCGTGTTTAGTTGCTGTAAAGTCGATTTGCAAACAGCATTTTCTGTAGGTCGTATTTATATCTACGAATCTATCCAGGACGGTTAGAAATGCTGGAGCTCTACCTAAGATCCAGCAGAAAATTTAACGTCTTTACTTTCGCATGTACCTTCAGGGAACTCCTAAAATCACCTTAACTCGTTTAATGTGACATCGAAACGCAAAAGCGATTTTCGTTTTTGTCATTGGCGAAAAATTCAAACCAGTCAGGTGCGATCTCACACCACTGGATATAACTGTAAACAAGTGTTCGTGCAGAAGGGGGGCTCGCTCGTTCATTTTCACGCCCGCTTCACCACTGAAGAGGGTCGCCGGGTCAGCAGCCTTAAGAGATTTCGAAATGCGCAACGATTTTCAGCAACCTCTGATACTATAGCTCGTTCCACATCAAGACGGGACCAAGTCAGGTTGGAGATTTAATCACACCACCTGGACCTCTGGGCCGCTTTCCCGTGGGTGTGGCTGGCAGGACTCGCCTGGTCAACCTTTCCTGGGGCATTCTGATACACGACCGATCCACCGCAGCTTAAATCTTTATTCGGAGAAGTGGTTCGACATTCAGGGTTTGTGAGCTTCACAGCTGCGCACTTTGTCGCAGAGCTTATGTACTTCCTAATGTCTACAACAAACACGGCGTATGAAGACAACGTATAAGATCAAAACAACGCAACAGCTAGTCTTTCAGATCTCATGGAGCTGACGCCGACTTTCTAAACACAAGCGTCGCTGTACCTCTGAAGCACCCGGGCTTTCTGCACTGCATGTGGGCATTGGTTCGGTGGCCGCATTCATGTATCTTTCGAGCAGGGAGCATCTTAAAGCGATGTTGTTGATCAGTCGACTCAGCTTGCTCGAACGGTGGAATCGCAAAAGATCGTAATGATTGCGCAGCCAAGCGGCTGGAATTTCGTCATTGGTAACGCTGCGCATGAGGCCTTGAAGCTCTTCAGAGGCCTGCAGAAGGGAAAAAAAGGAAAAACGTTGTTTTTGCAGCTCTACATGTTGAGATAAACAACTAAAACGATAAAAGCCACACGCAACTATTCGTTGTGCACTGCGCATGTAAGAAAGACTTCTTGTGGCCCTCTTGAAGAAATTCAACTGATACAAACCGTACAGTTAAGCCTACCTCAATATCTCCTTTGAGCAGAGCCAAGCACATCGAAAGATCGGTGCACGCAAGGGAGATGAGAAGCTTGAGTCTCTTCACCTCAGCTGAATAAAACTCAGCCATGACAGGCGACAGTATGTGCTTATGAACTTCAGGGACGAAGGCTTCTCGCACCTGTTGTTGGTTGAAAAACAAGCACTTCGTATAATTGGATCGTTGTGCTGGAAAGCCCAGTTTTGTCTGCTTTTATCTGATATAAGAATTAAACGTGAACACAAGTTTTTGAAGTTGAGTTGTCAGTGCGGTATATATGGCTCAGAGATAATGTTTTTCTATGAAAAAAAGGATAAACCATACGATGCATATTCAGAACTATATTAGCTTGTTTAAATTTTCGATATATCACGTTTGGTGTCAGTAGACAAGAATCTGGTTGAAAGGTGTTAAGACGAAAACGGCTGTTCATTAAAATCCAGTTTTCAGTTTCCATTTCCCAGAACAAATCAACAAGAACGATAGAGTTTCGCTTACATCTCAATTCCTAATTGTCGGCTTTACTGCAAAGCCAGGGCAGTCTACTGACATAAAATTAATGCATCGGTTTCGTAACCTTGCTGCTGATTTTGTCTAATATCCGAGCAAGGTAGCAAATGGATGTTTGTGTTGTCAGTTCATTTTACACTAGAAAGAAAAATTATTACAGAAAATCGTTTGCAAATTGTCATGAGGTTTCGATTGCACGGCAACAATCAACTCCACAAACATCAAAGATGTAACGAAATCCAAGTACCTGCATTACAAGGTTATCCAGTGTTCTTTTCATGTGATGTTCTCGCGCCGTTCTAGCCAGGTCGACATCCACATCGCTCAGACCAATCAGGCCTCTCCTGTCTGCTTGCAGACCGCATATGCTCTCCAGCAGTGCGGAGATTTCCGCGCTGGCCTGCTTTATTTTACTTTTGTCAGCAGACGGATTGAGGCCTAGTTTCAACAGGTCTGGCTTCTGCAAGAGAAAGTTGAAAGATAATTTTTAAATACAATTTCAAAATGCAAGTGCATGAAAGCAAGAAACTGGAGGCGAACCGATGTTTTTCTATCACTCATTATAATGTACTGTATTCCAAGAGCCGAACCCACAGGCAGGGGGGGATCCAGCCAGTGAGTTTAGGGGGGGGGATTTCAGTAATATGTGGTAGTCAAGAACGGCCTCGCTGCTGCACGAGAGATGAGCTATATTTCACAACAGATGAGGTATACTTCACAACACTTCTGAGACAAAACAATGGATGAGAAATGGCTTTATATCGCGAATGTTGCTTTCCGAATTGTACAAAATTAGGGTGAAAAAAGATACTTTCGTAGGTCTTAGGGTGGGAGCGATCGCCCTCCCCCCTGCCCACAAGCTTACATGCGCATGAGGTTAATAAAGCATAACGATTTATGGTTGTCAACAGCAGGGTTTGACGTCTTTTCCGTTCAAACCCAACTCCCGGTTGACGGACAAGCACAGAAATACACCAGAAACGTTTCACTGCATCCTCATGTTGAAACTCACGCGCTGTCTGATCCGATAAATATTTTTTTCTTTTCCAAATATAACGACGGAACAAAAATCATAGCAATCGTTCCACTTGAAATATGTCGAATAAGGTTTGTGTTGCTTTAATATCGATGAGAAGCAAACTCGGCGCACAAGAATTTCTTTTCGCTCTTACCTGCAGCAGAGTTTCGAACCCGCTCCTGGGGTTCTTCCACATTTTCAGAATTGTCTCAAGATCTTTGGTCAAGATGGAATTTTTCGGTACAGGATGCAATTTCAAAATGACATCTGTCAGCAACTGAGATACTTCCAAATCTCTGAAATATGTAAATGATGAAGCTATGAAAGCACCGTTCTGCTTTGCTCTGTTTGCAAAACGCATTTCTTCGTGGATTTGATTTTTCCCCCTATCTGAGAACTTAAAAGAAGCAATTAACCGCACATTTAAAACAACGAAAATGCCTCGGTTCAGTTCCACTTCACTAGTTTTGTGCGCAATAGCGTTAACGACCTCTAACCTTTTTTGCACCTTGTGACCGTGGATAGGCTATGCGTGTGTTATTAACCTAAATGTTGTTGTGTTTCAGTATCTCATGTCCATCAACAATTTGAAGCAAGCAAATAAACACCGTGTAAAAAAGCTAGCCGTTAAATCGGAGCGTATATTGTCAGCACGCGCATTAAAGATTGATTGATATTTATATTAAAAAATTATGAAACACTGTAAAATAGACGGCTGTATTATCACATGTAACAGAACCAACAGCAAACCAATAGTGTTACTGCCATAGATCCATGACAGACAGAAGCATATATAATCATACTGAAGAATCATAACCTATAATAATAATCAACGCAAATCTCTGCGATTGTTGACGTACCAAAAAGTAGATTTCATGTGAATACGATTGTAGAACTGAGGATGCGTACCATTACGTGAAATCGATTTCCTTTACAAAATTTTCCCGATTGATTCGCTTTATTGTAACCTTTGTGGAGACTAGTTACTAGCATTCAGCCTGCTGCTAATTTACTTCTTTCTGTGTCGCAACACCAAGAACGCACGGCACTCACCTAGCTTCGGCAATATGGCCGGTCATAAAGGCAGAGCACAGTCTGGTGGCAACGGCGAAACGGCGCGTAGCTGCCACGCTGCCCAAGACTCCGGTCATTTCGCCGTCCGACCAAGTGCACGGAGACGCGAATGCAGATCTCCCCCAGTGGGCGCGATCCAGCAGCACCCCGTGAAGCAGAGAGAGCTTCAGCGCCAAGCGTAGGTGATGCGTCATTTCGCTCCTGGCAGCGACAGCGACCCGGATGTTCAAAGGCACGGCATCGCGCTTGCCGAAAGCGGTGAGGGGCGCCGCGGCGGGCTCCATCAGACGCATGCCGGCCGAAAAGCGCGACAGCAGGCGGTGGGTGACCACGACGAGGTCTTTGTGGGAGGTGGGCGTTCCGACCGTGACCAGTTCCGCGTGATGCAAGATGCGCATCGGCATCGACCAGATCAGCGAGTCGTGTCCTCGCGTGACGAGCCAGAGCTGAAAGTTCGGGTTGCACGGCGTCATGTGTTCGGCGACGAACCGCTTTATGCTCTCGGTGACGAACGCTTCGCCTTCGGCGTCGGTCGTCGTGGAAACGGTCCTCACGAACGTCACCTGCGCGTCTCTCATATCCGCTCGCTGCCTCTCGTCCTCGTGCTCGGCGACGAAGAGGTAGGCGAGAAGCTTCAGGAACTTCTCGGGCCACCTCGTTGCCAGGTGACAGTTGTGCAGCATCAGCCACCCGCCGTTTATCATGCACATCTCCATCACATCGCCCAGGTCGTCGTTGAACTCGGCTGACCTGAGTGAGAAAAGTTAGTGGTCGAGTAGAACAAACAGGATCTCTAGCACAGTCCTGGAAAAAATGATTGCCATGGAAGTCGCATTTGCATTTTACCTCAGCATCGCATGGTAAATATTTGCGAAAATCGGAACTTGCTACGTTCCAAGCTGTTGTTCAAACGTAAAACCGTGTCTAGATGTGGCACATAATCTCAGATATGCCTTTGAGTTTTGTATACTGTCTCAGAGCATTTTACTCCAAACGTTGTGTTTACCCATCATACATACGCACAATTAACAATCATATCATGGTGTTCATAATCACCATGAAAAAACTCCAACTAACAAATAAAAATGTGAGTCTCGGTGTTGCATAGAATTCTCACCTTTCAACATACTGCCTTCCAATCATCTTTGCTTTCTGTTGTACGTGCAAGGCCGGCACATAGCAGGTTTCTGTCAACAGACAAAAATCGTTCGAAATCCAGCAAACGTACACGTCATCACGCTTTACACGCTCACTTGCCTTCGGGTTTCTCTGGAAGAATGAAGCAGCATGGCTTGAACGCGGACAGGTCTTTCAAAATCGAGTCCACATCTAAAACATTCCTTCGGGCGGCCACACCTCCCAGCACACTCGTGTTCAAATCCGAAACAATTTTACTGAACACATCCGGGCACACTGCCTTCCACAGCAAGGCTTTTTGTCCGAGGGTTAGGTCTGCGAAGCAGGAATGTTGTCAAATGTTGAAAATTGACAGAAGCGGGCCTGGATTTCGGAGGCAATGTCAAAATGTGTGGCACCCTGGCCTTTCCAGGAAATTTCTCGCAGACGCGTTTGCTTCTATTAAGACATTGTCTGGTGTTTTGTTTATCTACATAGGGGTCTCAAAAACGCGACCCGCTTGGGTATTTTGTGCGGCCCGCGATGCTTTCTGGGAATTTCAAACAATTAACCTTTACGTTATTTACTTTATTCACCGGTGTTTAAAAGTGCTCGGACAGCTAATTAACAAATTCCTTTCAAACGAACGTAGAGAAGGCTGGAAATAATTTTCTTATAACTCACGATACCTTTCGCAGGAAATAAGATGTAAAACCTGTTTCTAGTAAGGTTCAGGACCGCCATTTTTTCGTCAGCGTGATGCTGACCTCGGGTTGCTTTAGAAGTCCTCATTTGGCCTTCGGAGCAATTTGAGACCCCCGTTCTACATGAACTCTGGACTAGAGAGTTTCTAGGAACCCAAAACTACGTGATTACGCATCGTTTTGCGCTTTTATTCAGCATGGCCAGGTTACTTTAACCTAGGTGCAGAATATAGGTACGTACATGAGCTATTTTTTTCATTTTTTTAATACAATAAGCCTGGTATGAAAATATGCTACAAAA
>JGI24158J21664_10003486_pt1 | contig 19756 bp, 8 predicted proteins | sample Ectturendosymbi3_FD_21664 | JGI IMG/M metagenome (IMG submission 21664) | reverse complement strand
TGCCGTAGTCTGAGGAACATATCCTTGGATGACTGTATCTTAGGCAAATCAAACGTGATTATCACGGTTGGCTGATTACGATGACGTCATCAGAGGGCCCCTTTTTAGTTTTGCCTCGGGCCCCCCCAACCCTAAACCCACCACTGTAAACAGTACACTGTAATGTAAAGTTGTCTTTATATTATCAACCACCTTGAAGTTGCTGATGAGTTTATCACTTCAAAAAACACAAATTTAACCCGATTTTTCATAATAACGTAGACACCCAGGTCGACTATAAAAACGGATCTGGGTGACAAAACCTTCAGTGGGAGCCCTGGTCACCTGGTCACATGCGGCAAGACCAGTGTTGCCACTGGAGTCAGTCTCGTTAACATCAGGTTGTCACCCTCTTCAACACCAGATAACATCAGATTTTCACGTTGCATTTTCATATAAGCTAAATGCCCAATGCCCAACAAAACACAAATGAACCTCGTTGAATCGAAAATAGAGCGAGATATTGTCATTAAATGGAGAAGTCAGTGATGCGTAACGTAAAATGGTAATCGAATTCCCAAGGCATCGCAGTGAGCTTCTTCAATTTGGAAAGAAAACTAAACACACATGAGGGTGAAATATGATGAAAGAAACTTAAAAATTATGAATCCAACTGCTTTTCATCCTAAAATGAGAGGAAAAAAAGGAAAACAAAAACAACATCACAGTCAACATCAGATTTGTGCCCAAAACATCAGACATCAGAAATTTCTCTCAAAACATCAGATCTGATATTAAAACATCAGAAGTGGCAACACTGGGCAAGACGCTTACTACAGTGACTTGAAGTGAACGTTTGAAGATTTATTGCCGTGGTATTGTTACGCAATAAAGAACAAGAGTACAACAATCCGCTAGCAAGTTTCTCAAGCTGCCTCTGCTGGCAAAGGAGCGAACTGCGCACTTGCGCTAAGCGTGTCGAGGCCTCGCGGTCAAGACTTAGCCCCAGGTCCGTAACCAGGGGGGCGCAGGGTGGGAGAAACCCCCTAAACTTTGTTTCGCCCCCTTGGAAAAATGTGTTGGACATAGTATTAAAATATCGGACATAGTTTAAACAATTTGGGCCCCTTTCAGAGAACTCTTCGCCCCACCTGGTGTCCCAAGCTGGTTACGGGCCTGCTTTGCCCTGATGGGCCTCTCGTTCATTTATCCGGCCCTGCCTACATGCCAAGTTGTATACGTCCAGAATTCAAACTTCCGCTTGATCAGCGTATTTTGTGTAGTGATCGTTGTAAAAAAATGTAGGCTACTATGTCTACACAAAGGACAGTTCACTCCAATATGAAAGGTGGTGCACGCGATCTCTTTCCTCTACTTTACAGTTGATTCACCTAATAACTATTTACTTACAAATAATGAAATGCGGAATCAACTGGTATGTATACTACACTCAGACTATCCTAGAGTTGTCCAAAAAATAATAACGTTACAAAAAGCAATGCCAAGATCTTGTTCATTCGAGCAAAAACTACGAATTCGTCAATAAGAACAGATTGCAGGTAACATTTACGCGAACACGTAATATCGTGTGACACACACTGTAGGCCTAAACGAACCTCGTGTTTTGCGTATAATCCGTTGCAAAAAAATAAAACGGTCGCTGGAGAGTAGCAAATAGATCAATTTCCTGCCATTAAGGCGGACGTTTCTCGCACCCCCAGGTATGATGTCTCGCACTCCTGGCTTGGAATCAATGCCACAGAGCCATTATCACGGGCACTAGCAATGAAAATTTACGTTTGCGGCTCCCCGTGACCATTAAGGGGGGTTGTTGCTAAGAAAAAATGAAAGTCGAGCAAACTTCACTGAAAATTGGGCTGAAATTGTTAAGACATTACCCAGTATTTTATAGTTTTATGCTATGAGTTTGTTTGGGTTGCTTCATGACATCTACGTTTGAAACAAAATTTTCTGCAAAAAAAACTTGGCCTACCATCAAACTGGTCTGTGAAACGATAGTTCGTTTCGCGAAAATACGAGATTTGTCACGGTCAAAAAATCATACTCTAGCTAGATTTCAAGGTATTTGAAACAACCTTGACCTAAAAACCACAGGCTCCGCAACTACGGTGAGGGTTAAGCCCGTGATTGTGTGAAGAAACCACAAGCGGAGCACTTGCTCCATCATGGTGCTCCACGTTGGTTTCAGTCGTACTGGGAGACGCAATACAAATAGAACAGCCAAGAACTTTAGTTATCATGTTCTTCAGATTCTCTAACTTAAAATATGTGGCTGAGGAAAGAGTGGTTGCTAAATTCAGCAACACGTGTAGCTTTGAGTGTATTCCTTCGTGGTTGTAAAATGTTGTTTTTGCACCGCTTCGTCCTTTTTTATTTACAGGTATATCTGCGGGGTAGAGACAAGGAAGAAGGATCTGTCATAATTTTTTCGTTAAAAAAACTGGGTGTTCTCCTTGCTCGCTTTTCTCTCCCGATATAGATGTGCCTTCCCTTCTGCAAGGGGGTACAACTTCAAAGTTTTGCCTAATGCGGAAAACAGTCTTGACACAACCACAGCAGGAAGCGACATTGGACAAAGTTTATGACATTCAGCAATAGTGAGTTTTCGTGAAATCAATACCTATGGCAATATTTTAATCATTTTTTGATAAAAACGGTGCTGTTGGTGAGAATGATGGTTGCTACCTCGGGCGTTTTAATAGATCACGATATTATACCCAAACTTGCACATCACAATACTGTACCTCGGTTGTTAATTGGTTTTCAAACAAGAGTCTTTATTTAAAATCGGGAAAAGTTCTGGTGTCAAGTGTCACGTCATAACCTCTGACCTCGCGTTCATCGTTCATGATAATGAGCATCTGCAGTTGAACTTCAACACTGTTTTGCAAGCGCACATACACGAAAAAAACAATATATGTGTGAGGCTGTAGCTGTATGTTTGGAACTTCGAGCTGCTTTGTCTCTCTTCGACCCAACAACATATTGTCCGTAAATACGGCGACGTCCGTGGCCAGGTCGCAATGCCGGATGAACAATAGCAGCAAATGTAGCAACTGCTAGGGGCCCTGCGTTTTTTGGGCCCCTGCGGCCTTTGTGCTAAATCTGTTTTTTATCATATGCAAGGGTGGATATCAGAATTTAGGCAAACTCTCAGAAAAGAGGACCTATATTTTACACATGTGTATAAAAACTTTTTTCACTGAAAGCAAGTTGAATTTTCATTTTGTCTGGGAATTTGCTTCTGCGTGAAAGTCACTTTCACATTGTAAATTGTTTGAAGTCATTTGATTACAAATTGCTCTTTGTCTGCACAGTTGTTGAGGGGCTCGTTTTGGTACGTTGGCACGTTTGCACGCAGTTTTGCTTTATCGTGTCAAAAATATGGCTTGCTTCAGTGCTTAAATGTTGCTCTAGAGTCATTAATAGGCTTTTTAACAAAACAATGCAAAAACTAAGTGCGAAACTCTCAAATGGAGGGCCTTCACGGCATCTCTGGAAGAAGGGAGCCCGATACGACCGCCTCATTCGCATCTCCTAATATCCACCCCTGATTATATATATAGAATTTTTTTCAGTCCAAGAAGTCACTATTTTGATAAATTTGTCATAACCAGTTACCGTGTTTATTCTATTGCAAGCTGCTACTTATGAAGTTCTTTTTCATCATTTCGTGCGGCTTATAATCAGGGCGGCTTACATTTTTTATTTATTTAAATTATCGAAAGGTATAGATGACTTTCAGCCTTTCCTTGGCTGCGCTTTGTCGACCAAACTCTCTTTTCGCATTCCATTCTCTTCAGCGTTGCCAATTAAACGCGAAACGTGCTGGTACGTGAAAGCATCACAGAGGCTGAGGCAACCTGTGTTCAAGTGCGGCTCACAATCAAGGGCGGCTGAAAATCGAATAAAAATGGCAAGCGAATGTTTTCAATTGAATGCTTTTACATCAGACTACTGTGATTTGAAAATTGAAGTATTTTACTTTTATTTGTAACATTATGGGACCACTCACGCAATGAGGCCAATTGCATCAATTTCCAGATATTGCTTAATTGCATTGTTTTGAGCAATAATTGTAAGTCCAAGCTTGAATCATTGGAAAAAGATGGAAGCAGAACCAGGCAGGAGTTTCTTCAAACAGCCGGCTGCAAAGCTAGAGCCTGTAATTGTTGATGTGTTTTGAATAGCAATTTTAGAAAATAATATTAGATCACATTGATCTGTTCTATAAGTTGCTTTACTTTTTATACTTTCGCAATGATTCGGCGATTGTTGCCAAACCCGGGATTTTGCCCCTAGATCTGGGGCTTATTGCTTTTCTGGGATTTTCTTTTGAAGATCTGTTTTTTAGGAATTAACTGCATATAAGCGGCAATTTACGATAGTGCATGATCGATTAAGCTTTGTTTCTAGTCTCATCTTTCTTTATCTTGCTTTATCAAGATACCTTAGTCTTCAGCTTAACTGATGAACAAGCAACTGACACCGTATAAGCTTTAATATTAGCTAGGTGCAATGATTTCAAGTGGCAGAGATACTAGTCCACAGTCCTAAATCACCACCAGTTGCTATTTAGGACCAGGATTTTCGTATTTACGAAATTCAGTACGCATAATGATAGTCACATGGATGTCCACACAATTTATCATTTAACAGTGGTTCACTTGTTCAATTGTTTTTTAACCTAGGGCCCCACGCTGTTATATACTACAGACTTTGCGCCACCTTGATCCGGCACTGCCAGATGGTACTCCACCGCTCTGTCCAATTAACTTAACTGGAACTCCAATCAATTAAAAGAAAGCTTTATTTATCAAAGCACAACATACGTGGTTAGTGGAATACCACAATAATTTTCTCAGAAATGCACCATACGAATGGTTAGTGAGCTACATGTGTAGTTGTATGATTAAAAGGCAATTATACGCAACTATCACTGATAGAGTTGACAAAGAATACAAACAACGACGTTGTAGGCACATGTGACGAACGGTTATGTCATATTTGTTCAAAGTGGTGGTTTTTGCTGTTTGTGCATCCGAGTGTTGAAAGAAAACACTTTGGGACTCCATCTAAGGACTCCCAGATCTTTCACTGGGATCCTCGTTAAGAACCACTGCTCTAAATGCAAAGATGCTTCATCATATTGAAAAGTGAGATAAAGAATACGTGTAAGTAGCGTAGGTACCGTTAGCTTCGGCAATTCAATACAAAATGCTTGAAACACCAAAGACAAGGCTAGCGTAGGACACGATACCCACCAAAGTTATTTGGAACAACCAATAAGAGTTTCTAGGAGGAGCATGGCTTTGTGATAGACTAAAGACGGAAATGGGACTGCCAATAGTGGAACTGCGGCTAATTATGTGTAAACATTACGAGTTTTTAGCAGAAATACTACACAAAAACATTGCCAATTGGAGTTACAGCATTGCGTTTATTCCCCAATACATTTCTTTTCATCTTAATTAGTGCTCATAAATATTTGAACACGTTCAGTTCAGTTTCGTTTATACTCTGTTTTTGTGCAGCGGAATTCCATTTATCCGTTATTACATAGCTCTTGGAAACTGTAGAGCAGGGTCTGGCAACCTTTGTCGCACTGCGGACGGGTTTTAGCCTGGCGTTAGTTTGAGGGCCGCCTTCAGTAAAATAATGAATGTTTGGCACATGAAAATTTATTATAACTCGTAAGTCATCAGGGCACTGATTCAGTGAGAGATCTGGGTTTGCTTTGCCGCAGTAAGATGCTCCGACCTGTAGGGATTATGGCAGTTAGTTGCATCTCCTGTGTTTTCCTTATGTCAGTCCTTCTAGTTACTTTTGGACCAACTTGGCCTTGGTTCCGCACGGCCCGGTAACAATTTTGTCACGGACTGGCACTGGGCCGCGGCCCGGTGTTTGCCGACCTCTGCTATAGAGTTTCAAGTCATTGCAGTATGTTTTGCAAATACGTTTAACCTTCCGAGAAGACGATCACTTGGATATGGCTCGATATTCACTATCTCTGTTGCATTTTTTCAAACGTCACATCCCTGCAAGTTAACTATAATGTACCAATGCATGAGTTACTTTGTTGCTAACAAAGATTGTTTTTCAAGCTGCACTTTTCTGAGACAAAAGTGTGTGAGCTTGTTAGGTACCAAACCGAGAACAACCTTCATGGGACAGCGAATGCATGATGCAGCTGGATAACTTTTCTCAGGTTGTTGACAACCTTGGTTGCCTTTCTCAGTTGCTCAACTAAGCCCTCGATCATTCTCGTTAATTGCGTAACAGCACAACAAAGTACTTTCGCAGCTTATTTCGACGCATGATAATACGCTTATCAGTCTGACGTAAGAGTTGAGCTGTTTGTTTGCGCGTGCACACAGACCAGGAATACAACCTTAGCTTCGATTGGTTAGGCAAGAGACAGTCCAACAGCAAACACGTGCCCCCTTGATGTGCAAACTTTGAAGGATGGGTTTGTCGTGATTGGAACACGTCATTTCATGCGAAAGAAAAATTCTGGTACGGAGACCAAACGGCGAGCTTTCGCTAGTCAACAATCAAATGCGCATATATCAGCATACGTCAGGAGTTCAAACAAACATACTGAATGGGTCAGTAGGCCATTGGCAAGGCCGCCTTGCTGCGAGGATGGCATTGTGCTTTGAAAGACATTTTGTTCGGTTCCATTGCCTTTGCCAGAACGTTGTTGCGTCTNCAAGTTGCGCTGCCTTTTCAGTCGCAAACTAAAAATAGTCACAAGCATCGCTGTGCTGTTTGCTGTGTGTTGTAACACGTGGTGTTCATCGCTGTGTGTTGCAACACGTGTTGTTTAACGTGAGGTGGCAATGGCTTGCAGCACTTGTCGGTGAGCCTATGAACCTGAAGTGTTCGTATAAAATAGCATAATTCCGAGAAACGTTCACGAATTTAAATCACCTAACGCAGGAAGTTATGGGAGCGTATTGAGGTGACTGCTACTCCAATGTCCTCCAGGCTCAGGCTGATTCACGAACTCATTCAGATTTTCTTTTGTCGGCAATCATAAATTTTGTTGACCATTAATGAACTGTCACAAGGTTGCTATGCGGCCACACAATTTATACACCATTTGTTAACAAATTCTATGCATCGTGTGGTTTGCTTCCTAAGAATAACTGTCACTTTGGTTTGCTACTGAAGTAAAATTAACGTCAGAAACTAGCGATGTAACGGTGTAACTGAATGACAAAAGCAGGTAAAATTTCTTCCCATCGATACAGACTTATTTCATAGGTCTACAAAAAACAACCATACAGTACTTTAGCGTTTCATAAGCACCGTTAATTCATTTATTTTTGTGAAACTGTCACTTAATTGGACCAGCAGCAACGAAACGGCATCGTTTTTTTATTATTGCGCAATTTTAGGCTTTTTTATTAAGCGGCCAAAGTTGTATGAGCAAGGTTTTCGCTAATGGCGTTGACGCTTTTACTTTTTTCAACTTTCTAATTTTGCTGTGAAGGCAGTAAAGTGTTTTCTCTTTACAGCGGGCAAACAGCCACCGGCTCAGTTTGTCCTACACCAAAGTCCACTTCAGAAAACTTATATCTAAGCAACGAGTGCCGGCAATTGCGCCAACGCGTCATGCCAGATAGCTCGCCAACAGCCATTCGGCTATTTACCTACACACTTGTTGCCTAGCAACATTTGCCTTTTGAAACGTTCTACACGAAATAAGAGCAATGACATCAATCGCTGAGTGATGCTTTTGGTAAATAGCGCTCGCAAGTGGTTTCACTTCTGTTGATGGGATTGTTTCACAGATATGTTGCTACATGACGTGTCAAACGATCATTACAGTCCACGCTGATAAAAGATGAACGTTTGCCACTTAGAGATTTCGAGGCAGGGATGCTAGCCGTGTTCAAAACAAAAACCTGGGTGCTGTATTTGCGATACGTTGTTGGCTAAGCTTGGTTCCCTGCCGTGATGGTATTTTTCAAACTTCAGAGATCAATAGTCCGTTTAATGCCTGCTCCAAAGAATTCTTACGGCGTGAGCGACGTCGCTCATTTTTTGACCTTTTTCCATTTTTGGGGTTGGCTGAAAAAAAATTTGAGAAAAAATCCTGGTGCACTTACAGTACGTTTGTTCTCAGTTTGAAAGGTCATTACGATTTCAAAGTTTATTTGCGATAATTACACCTGAAAAAATATGATGAACGCAACGAACACCTATTTCGCATCAGATTAATGCAGCATTACAGTAAATCGCGAGAACATCTTCACGTTAAACGTGTAGTGTGCAAGCGTTGCTTACGAACAAATACAGTAAGTGTGACGTGACTTTTAAACGCTTATTGCTGACAAGCAAATCTGCTAACAAAAGCGCAGGCACGTCAATGATAGAGCATAGACGTTGGAAAAGGAGGTGCAACAAAGGTCATAAAAAAGAGGGGATCTTTGAAAACCCACTTGTGGTGTTTGCTTCACCAGACAATCCCATGGGCTTTGTTTAATGTAAAATTATGACGTAGACTTTAGCATTGTTTCATTTAATTTTTTAGTTTTACGTCACAACAATGCTGCTTAGACAAAGCTCAGAAATTTGATTGCAGCAATCAAATGACAGTCCAGTGTGCGAATCAAGAACAGAAGTTCCACAGCAAAAATAAACATGAAATCTTGACGTCACGAGTGGCTAAGATCAGTAAGCAGCGCGAAGCTACGGCAAAGTACTGCACATTTATCTCTAATAAAGTCAGCAACAAAAATGACTTGTTTGCTTCGCCAAAGTCCGTCAGACATTATGTAAAACGTTCGTCACTGGAAAAATTATGGCAAAATAGGCCAAGTTACGGACGTACAGACAAAGTACTCGAAGTGAGGTCACCCGGAAACTGTTTTACAGTCACTTTACAACAGGAGTCGTATGACGATATTTTACGAGGACACCGATGCGACAAACCACTATACACCTGTTTCAAGATCTCTCACCAAGTTTCTAGAACCAGTGCATGTTGCTCGCAATAAATGAAATTGATAAACCACTCTGGGAGCTACTGTTGCTCGATCCTAGAAGTTGTTACTGCTTTATTGTTGAGTGTTCGGTCACAACTAACAAAATTGTGAGACTTTCTGAGAGCTACGACTCCAACAAGAGGTAATGTTCAAACTTTGTTGTAGGACAGTAAGTGGAAAATAAATCTATTGAATTCATACCGCCCAAGTTTATAAACATGATTTAAGTTTTGTTCATATGCTGATAGCTTGTTGCAGTTATCGCCCCTATTTCTTAACGATTCACCCACTGAACGACACACCATTGAATACTCTCCAGCAATAGACATAAAATCCGGCTTTTGTCAAAAGGCGGCAATACCTGGCGCTTGATTGGCAGTTAGAACTGGTTACAAGAATTCACAGACCCTCAGGCAGCATTCTTGGAAAAAGTAGTCAGCTGCAATAAATGAAAGTTCGTTCTTGTACCGGACACTGTGCGAGCGGAAAATCGCCAATCATCGGTGCTTTTGCGGGTCACCGAAGTGCATAAACGCGAGTTGGAGGGTGATTGGGCGACGGAGAGTGGGGTTAAGTGCGCTCCCGGTCACATGCAGGTTGGCCCGTAGCCAAGTTTTAAGGTTTGGAGTGGCACGTTACATTTTCAGCGGGAGCAAGATTTTTGTTTTTATTGTACGTTTAAAACAAATTTTTCTGGGCACAGCAAAATCCTGGAGGTCACAAAAATATTGAGGGGCAATGCCACAGAATTCCCCCGTGGCTACGGGCCTGCGTGCAGGGGTTTGCGCGCACAACAGGCAGCATATTTCCGGTGCGGGCAATTTTTTCCGAATTGTCACGTCATAACAAAACGATTTTCCATGCTTGTCAATGAACTTTTTTCAAACACTCTGATCGACGCGTTTCTTTGCGCAACAGTAGCTTCATGTCAACTGCTGCGGTTTGTTTTCGCACTGCTTCAGGAGCAACGGGATTTCCGGACTTGGGCAAGGACGCAGCCTGTTTTCTGTTTGCCTGACAAACAACGGAACACGACAACTTTCCTGCTGGCAAAATATGCGTGCGGCATGCGAGATCAAGAAAGCCATGCGGGATTTATGCAAAGGAGCTGTTTTATTGTTTCAGTACGAAAACGAACTGCGGGGCTCGTGCCTGTATGCACTTGCCAGCTTTTTGACAAAGGGAACTCGTGCACTAAAGAATACGTTTGAACCTGTATAATAAAGGGTTATTACAGCGGCTTTTCCGCGTCGTGGTGGTTGAGAAGGAAACCGTGCTTGGCAGGGCCAGATGACCTTTAGAACAGTTATCACGGCTCAGGAACCTCGATTTGCTGTGCGCGGCGTCGGATTGCAACGTCGCTCTGAATACGGGCTCCGCGAAAATCGTTAATAGCAGCGACAAAAGGTATTTGATTTCCGGTGGTGAGCAACTTTCCGCAATTAGTGCGGATGAAGTAGAGCCAGGCACGTGACTCACCTCACGTGAGAACCGGCTGGATAGCGTATCGGAGACGAAGAAGAGCGGCGGAATTCCTTCAACGAACCTTGCGAAGGCTGGGTGATTACCAGAGGTGGCCACTGATCCGGAGTCGGCTCCAGCAGGATTCTGCGTTTTACTTTGCGACCCGGACCCGGAATCAAAAATTTGTGAAAAACCGGAAGCGGATCCGGACTGCGTTGTCATTTTCGGCAGTAGCGGAGGTTTGCGTGGTCTTCATAAACCTCATTTCTAAGTAAAAGCGTTGCTGATTTTTGGTTGCATCGATAGTAACCGGAGTCAGAACAGGAGTCAGATTCTCAATTTAAAAAAATTTCCGGACCCGAATCCGGATTCAAATATTTTGGAACAGGAGCGGAGTCGGAGTCTGAAAATGTGGCTCCGGGTACTTCTGCCGGTTACCTTGGTCACTTGCAAGTTTTATTTGAGGTCTCGGAAAAAATAACGCTTTGGTTGTGAAAAGTGAATATATAACTATAAACAGAAACAACGCGTGTCCCCAAGACCATGCCCCAGCTGGATTTGGCTGGTGTTTAAAAGTTTGTGATTTTACCGAACAACATAATCATCATTTTTTCAACAAGATGAAACCCACTTACTCTGCATGAGTTCCATGGTGGAGGTTGGATAAACCACATTTTTATTCCAACACATTGCGGCAGTCCATAACAGCCATTTTATTCTAAAACCGTGGCTAATGTAGAGCGTTTTTGCCTTTACTTATATTGTATTTACCTTGTATCTTGATACCAAAACGCAGAGAGAAAAGATTCTTTTCGTCTTTTAGAAACATGGTTAAAACTGTTTACATGCCTACCTCTCAGCACGAATTGGATTTTCAAAATTATTTTTGACAGTTGCACGTCTGGCCCACAATGCTCCATTGCGAATCCAAAAAATAGAGAGAACAGGGGAAGCACTTGTACATTTTAAGTCAAGAGTGAAGAAAACAGACCCAACAAGGAACGTGTTTGCAAGCAGTTAAATACTTTGTACATGCAACGCAATCAAAAGCATGTAACTGCAGAACGTACTCTGTCGTAACAACCCTAAGATCTAGCGCACCAACATTGCAAACGCATGTTTCGGTAAGTACAGTGTCTGCATTGCAGTCTGGTCAAACAAAGAGAAACAAAGAATCACATAAAAAGATGGAGGAAGTTTTATCGCATTTTTGACAAGTTGTTTAGAGTGTCTTCCTCATCTTCTTCCTCGTCGTCGAAAAATGATTCCGGAGGAGCTTTCGAAACAGCGGCTGCCTTCTGAGCCAGAAAATCATCTGGCTTGAGTGCCCTTGGCGGGGGAGGAACGCCCGACGGGCGTCGATTATTGTACCGCGGTGAATTGTGAAAAGCGGGAAAAGTACCGCCGATGTGTGAAGGACTTGACGAACTGTGCGAGTAGATGAAGTCCAAGGTCTCTTGCGTCGGGTGCTTGTGCATCGCCTTTAGTTTTTCTCTGTTTAAGGGTTCGACAGCGACGTTGAACGAATCGGAGCGTTCTTCGTCCTCGACAGTGTCGCCGTTTTCAGAGACGTCATTAGTTGGCATCGCTGCTGTTTCCTGTTGAGTTTCCTGAGTGAATTTGTTCACACATCCGTTTAACTGCAAGTCGTTGTCCACCTCGGGTAGGCTGCTCTCCTTGCGTTCCTGCTGGATAGGCGGATGCTCCAAGTCCAAGGCTGACATTCTGGCGTCACAATCGTTCAGCTCTGTTACCTTTTTCAGCGGTGAAACAACAGCCTTAGCTGAAAAATAGAAAATACAAAAAATCTATATTATTTTTGGAGAATAACTTCCAATTTAATTAGTTGAGTAATAAAATGTACCAACTTTAGGCAAAAAATCCTAAAGACAGTACATTTATCCTGGCATACTTCCAGTAGTGTCGTAGGGGGGTATGCGGGGGGCATGTTGTCGTCCCATCTTGTTTTAGAAATGAAGGTGTTCCCTGCTTTTTCACGTGGTGGGAACAACTGGCGTCTTTTTTGCCACTTTGAAGGAATTTTTATACAGAAATTACCCGGATTACGTTGCCAGTATTAGGGTACATCTTCATTTTGTTTGAGCGTCCCCCATTCTGCGTTTCACTCCACTGCATATATCTTATACCTACAGTTTTCGGCAATGACAACTGCTCTGCACACTCACGAAATATTAGGCATTTTCCATTTTTTAACAGTCACACCGGCACGTGTTTCATTGCTGAAGTGTTGAAAAATCCAGTGAAGTATTTCAAAGTGCATAGGTTTGGTTGCATTAGTGACGTAGATGACCGCTGCAGCCAGGCGAAACAGACGTCTTTGTAAGCAAAGTTGAACGTCTGACGACTGCTGCTGTAGGTCTTAAAAATAACGACAAATACCCTGGCTAACTCAAGCACGAGCTGTATGCATTGGTTTGGTTGACCTCATGGCGCTGCCGCAGAACTGCTACGAGGATGGCATCGCTCCTACTTCGAAAGAAAGGTGTTCACGATTTTCGCAATAATATTATTGTGCTAGACGAAAGTGATGAAAACATGTGAAAACTGCTTATGCACGGAGAGATCTAACGGAAAGTACTGTAAATACCCTCCACAAGCCATTTACGCAAACGTTTTAGCTCAGATCAGTGGTTCTAAGCATTTTTGGGTCGGGGAATAACGTTGCAGTCACCAAAGTTTTTGGCGGACTGAAGTTGCTTAAACACAGTCGCACCTAAACCAATTTAATTAGCATAAAGTCAATCAAGCGTTTCGTGGTTGATAACACTTTACAGAAAGCTTGTTTTGGCATCTTGCTGCCTTTGATAGGAGTTTGCGCACTGACTTTGACGTTTTTCAGCGCTTATTTGAGCCCGCGAAATCAGTGTTGAGAATGGTAGTTTGGATACTTAGGAAGTTGCTACGTTGCCTCTACAGAACGTTCATGTCAAATTTTACCGGAAATTTGAAAGTTATAACAAACACATAGGGCACATAATAAACGACTTTGGTTTGGTTTATAGCCCAGTGACTGACGACATGGGCCCACGCGCAGCAGTGGGGCAGTTTGATGTTTAAGGGGGTCGATTTGAGAATAAGCTTCAATGGGACAATTTTAGTGACGGGTAAAAATATGTACTGGAAAAAGTATTTGTTTTGGTCTCGGCGTAAAGAGGAATAGGCGTTTCAAGTAATGAAACTTATTGTCACACTGGGGACATCACAACTTTGGAGATTATTATATCGGGCATGGCAAAAAACTTTGGGAAACACTGGGTAGCCTGTGCAAGGTAGCAGCAAGATCCCTGAACTTCATCTGGGATGAAAACCAGGTCAACAAACGAACAACTTACAAACGTTGTCGTTATACGTAAGGTACTGAACATTAAAAAACTCTTACTAATATGTAAGGTTTTAATTGTTTCTAGTTTTCCATTGATGTTTTCCACAAATGGTGATCATTTTCAGTCGTCCCAACATTTTTCTGAAAACGAGGGGCTGGTATGTTTTGGGGAAGAAGGATCATATCGGATTGTCACAAATATATCTTCAAGAAAAAAATTATTTAATGGTGCAAGCAGAGTTTTGCTCAGAGGTAATGCGTAACACGAAACTTCTTTCCGCTAAATTTCCCCTTTGAAGAATTTTAGTCCAATTTCAAACTAATTTCGCGAGCAAAACATCAAATTAGCTAGGTGAGCTCATGAACATCGTCCTCTGTACAAACGCGTATACTCCAAGACGAGTTGTCAAAGATGAGATAATTCGAAGAAACTGCCATACGACTTATTAACTACACTCCAGTTGAGCAATAATTTATGCTTCAAATCACTGGGAATAGTTTGGCGGCTTTTATTGATCGGTTTCGTTCGCCCTGGTAACTGACGCATGTTGCCTCACACTTAAAATTTTCCAAAACGAACTATACGTATAAAATCTCTTTGTGCTCATCTTTTTCCTCATCAAACGAGAAGACCATTCCAATCAGTAGTTTAAATGGCATATTGACAATTGTACGTCTGCCCCGATCTTTGTTTCGGTTTCAACAATTGATCTGTGCTCAGTCTGCAAGTCTTTAATGCCGCTGACAAGCAATTAGCCTGGAATCTAAGCAAGTGTTCTGCAACGTTGTGCACGTTTGGCTTCAAATCCTCGTGGGCAATGTATTGGAAAATGAGAATTGCAAGACTGTCACTGAGTAAACCTGCCACCGTGGGCTTCGTACCCACTGTTACATAAATGCAAACAGCAGTGATTCCCAATCAGTTGAGGTTCATCTACAAGGGATCTGTCACATCAGAAAGGTAAAATTCAGAGGTCTAACACTTTGACGCGCACTTGCTATTTCAGTTAAGTTGATGATGTACAAAAGGCGTTTATGTAAACAACGGTTTTTAATCTCATTTTTTGCACAACGCGTATGCACTTATTTCTGAAAACAAAAATACTGTGATCCGGATTACGGGCTCTACGCCAAATGCCTAGCAGACCGCAAATGCATGTCTCGAGCGCTTACGAAGTCTAGTGTTAACTTTCGTTGCCAAGCTTTTATTCCTCCTGACTCAAACGACCATTTCTTTCCAGAACATCAAGCTTGCTGGGAGGCTGCCTCATGCTGGAGCGTTCTTTCTGACGACTGACGTCTGATTTGCGATGACAGTGTGCGCCGCGAATGAGTTCCGGCCGGTGAAAAAAATCATCGACTGCTTTGCCTGCGCCAAAAACACAGCACAGAGGCCAACATTGTTCCGTATTTTTTCCGCACAACCGACGAAACAACTGTTCGATCGCTCACCGATCACAGCGCGACGCAGCATTCAAATTTGAGCAGCATGGATAGCTTCGCAACCGGACGGTATCGCATGTCGCTACATGTTTTAACTGACCGCAATCAAGTTCATCACGTTATTGATTTAAATCACAGCTCCCTTGTTCTGCTTTCGCCTCTGGATTTTTTGAAGTTGGACCGATTGACCTCACAAAAACAAAATTCGTAGGCAANAGGGAGTTAAAATAAATTCCCTNAAAGGTGGCAAAGAAATGAATGAAGTTTCTCTACACTGAACTATTCCAACGACGTGTACTTTTCAGCGATACAAACATCAGTGACTGAATCCTCTGAAAGCTTTCGTTTTTGTTTATTTATTTATTTTTAATCATTTCAACGGATTTTCCAAACTAATAGCAACGTCCAGACTTCCCTTTGCATCTCAGATGTGCTCAACTCACTGCCTTCCATCTCTTCATTCCTGCTTTGTTTAGTCTCTTACCTGGAGTGCAACTAAACCTGTCTGTAAAGGTGTAAGGTATGGGGAGAGCCCGATACAAACTACGACGTTGTGTTTGAACGCAGACACTCTAACAGCCTAAGCAAAAATTCACACGATAACACCCGGGCGACAGCGACGTTATCAACAGGCTAACAGACAAAAACAAATGCCGATTAAGCGCTTTGTTCACTTTCTCGAAACTTTTCTGGGAAAAAAGAAACCTGTCACTTGAGATCAGTTCTACGGTGAAACTCTCGCTGGTTGAAAAGCAGATTAGAAAACCGTGGCAGTGTTGTTGCACGAGGTCTACATCTACCCACCGCGATTTTTCTGTTGCAGTTTGTGAACATGCTTTCATAATCAGCAATGCTATGCTTTCGACCAAACATAATGTTCAGGTTTCTTTGAACTGAAACCTCTTTGTTTAACACACAAAGCAACAGCACCACGGAACGAACTCTGAGCAGTATTCTTGCTGCAAGCTGGCAGGAATCATTCGTTGCGGATTTTTGGCGACTACAGCAAAAGCGAAAAGCTCTGATTGATAGTTTGCATTTATTGAATTCGTTGCTGTTCCAATACCAAGAGAAAAAAGCAATTGCATGGCGTAATTATGCGCGTTATAATTTCGGATAGATTAAATTTTATAAGATAGAACACTCTTCAATACTTCTGTCGCAGAAAACTTTGCCTGCGCTTGGCCTCAAATGCCAGGGCGGTCCTTGATTTTGCAGAACCCTACTATAAGCTAAACCAAGCCCGAGTGCCGGTAACTTTTTCTCCACATAAAACTAGCACAGAAGTCACATCACTTCTCCACGTTTTCCGCTGCACTGGAAGGGAGGGCGTGTGAAGCAGCAACAGCTTGCCTGCAAACGCCCATGCTATCTACAGGTCACTTACAATGAAGCAATTGGACACATACCCCACTCTTCAGGCACCCACGCAAAAGTGAAATTTAACTTGCAAATCGGGGCAAGGCGCCACATAGCACAGTGGCACTGCTTGATTTTTTCAGAGAGATGCTGACATAATTTTTGTGACGATGAAGTAGACACACCATTTAATTTTTAAGTTTTTTTTTATAATAATTTATACTCAGAAACATCATATTTTCATGTTTTTTCTCATTTTTTTCTATGCTTACTATACTTTTCGCTGTAAACGCAGTGACTTTAGTGAGTCTGTCCCACTTCGTTATTCCCTCACCAAATTACCAAACTAAGAGAACGTATTTTAGAAAGCGCGCCTGAGTTTGAACAACTGCCAAGTATTAAAATCATTGTCTGATGCCCGATGAAGTAAAAATTCATTTCTGAACGTAACTCAACTATGTTGTCCTGTTGGTTAGTTGTACTCTTTCAGTGATAGTGCTAATAAAATTACTGAATATAATACATTGGTAGGTTTGCCGCTAGGCGAAGGTTTTAGTTTGAAATATTTGTGACACGCAGGTCGAAATTCTCCTTTCTGACAAGGTCAGTTTTTTTAATAAAGCAACTTAGTCGTGGAGAAAGCGGAAAAATGATGTTTCCCTCACCCTTTTTGGAAAAATCTTGTTTTTGTGCTTTATGCAAAAGCATACAAGTTTTTGATATTCAAACGTCAAGCAATGGTCAATTTTCACGAGGTCTATTTGTCTTTAGGTCTTAGAAAGATTGGATAATCTTTTCTTTGGATTAAACGATATTTTTTTCGGAATTCTGAAAGCTTATTCCTCATTTTTTCTGAGCGAAATAAGGAAACTCTTTAAATTTTAATTAGATTTTTTCCTTTGTTTTTCATGTAAATGTGTCACAGAATCTCAATCGATTTAACAGCCAATCGCAAGCACGTTAATCGAGTTCTGTGTGTGTGTCACGCTCAAACTGTCGTCGCGTCGTAATGCCGCTACGAGGCAGATAACGCCGGGGTCTTGCATTGAAAGCGCCATGTCAGCTACGACGTATCTTTGCTGCAATAGCAGCGAGTTACTTCGGCATGTCAGGCGAGTGTCGAGGTGCTGCTTTTCGTTGTTGACGTAAATTGTGGTAACTCTTCATGCGTGGCGAGTGTCACGACCGCAAGTTGTTTGCGATGACAGATGTAGCCTCGACAGTCAGTTCCTACGAAAGGATTAACAAAGCCGAAGATGGACAGGGCAATATATCCCCGAACTTTAATCAGTATTGCGTAATCTTTAATCAATATTGCGTAATCAGCTTTGTTCTTGCCAGAAAAACAGTTGGTGAAAAAATCTGATGTTGCGAAAAATAATTTCGGAGCAGCTTGAAACATTCTGCTTTTGCAAGGCATAACCGGGATCTCAATTGTTACGTCGATTTTTAACCACTGGCTCGCATCACAATCCGTGGCATTTCGTTTTTTACCGCAATCGCCTGAACTCAATGATTCTTAACGTGGTCCAGGTGGACCACCGGTGGTTCTTTTTGTTCATGAGGTGTAAGCATAGCAAAGTGACCCATCGGATACTTTTTTCGAAGATGTTCCATCGGCCAAAAAAGGTTGAAAACAACTGACTTAGCTGCTTTGTTTCATGAAATAACTCAAAACAGACCCGTTGAAAGTCACTGCACAGCAGGAGATAAGCACAAAACAGATCCGTTGAAAGGACCGCTTTCATTCGCCGCGCTTTTATTCCATTTCACTGAACAGTGCGTAGGCCACATTGTTTTGTTTACTTTAAAAAAAACTGGGAAATGCTTACACAGGAAAAAGGTTGTTTCAAAAAAACTGCCATTTCTTAATCTTGACTGAACGCTATCCAAATACAGACTTCCTCACACAGCGTTTCGTTTACAAGCTCTGTTAACTAACCAGCAGGTAGAAAATGCTCTCTTGTAGGAAACAGTCTTGCGAAAAATTGTTTAGTTTTTAACTTGCGTTCGTAAATTTTTTGTAGTTAGTCTTCGTAAAAACACAAAGAGAACAACGAAAGACGACCGCGTTTCACATGCAATTTCATGTGAAAAACCTTCGGTGAGCGTGTCGTAGCGTTTTCAATTTCAGTTTCCTCTGCGGTTAGATCTTAGGAAACAAAGGTCCTTAAAATGCAAAAGTCGGGTTAATACGAAGAATTAGATCCTCAAAGAGCCCCGAAGTAATTTCAGATTATTTTGAGTATGCTGATCCCTACCTTCAAAATAGGTCTGATTGACTATGCGTGCAGACTGCTGCACACGTGTATAACCTGCCTTAACAAAGTAACCAAAAAGCGTTTACTGTCACCTGTCAACGCAAGTCAGTCGAGCCAAGACCGCGCTTAGCGAAGAACAAGATGTGACCTGCTTGCACAGCTACGCGAACCGCTGCAAAGTTATGCAGCACTGAATGCGGCATGGCAGCTGGTGACCTGACAGGCTACAACCATTTCCTGCTGCAGACAGGTGACACCACAAAGGAACAGTACGCGCATGTACATCTCGTCAAGGCATTCGAATGACATCAATATGCAAAGTGGCAGTAGTCATTTTCGCCTTGCTCACAGTTGGGTTTACCATCCCCAACCAAGTTGTAAAAGCACCAAACATTTCTTTTAATCAGGGGTGTTTGATCGCACTGTGGTAGCATAATGCTTCCGAAATAGAGTAAAACAAACAAATAACTAAACAAAAATTTAGACGTATCCAGGACAACAGAATTGTTCTTGCAGAAATTAGCTGAACGTCTTCCGTACGCGAAGCACAAACGACGACTTATGAATCATGTAATTTTTGAAACTCGGTAACATACAGTAGCCGTGTTGCAAACATCTTATACATAATTCTACTTGAAATGAATTCCTTTTTAAACGAAATGTAATCTTCAGGTAAGCACATCATGTTATCGGGCTCAGTTAGGACACACTTTTATTTCAACATTTGACTTATTAGTTCTGTTTTGATATTCCAACAGAGTAGTTGCCTTGTCAAACACGAACCGAAACCATCAACTGCGCCTCATCTGAGCAAATTCAACTGCGCCTCATCTGAGCAAATTCAACTGCGCCCCATCTGAGCAAATTCAACTGCGCCCCATCTGAGCAAA
>JGI24158J21664_10003483_pt1 | contig 19762 bp, 11 predicted proteins | sample Ectturendosymbi3_FD_21664 | JGI IMG/M metagenome (IMG submission 21664) | reverse complement strand
TTCGCTTGTGGTGACTATCACAGTGACTTGTAACTTATGGGCACCATCTAGCGGTGACCATTTATTTACATGTGGCGCCATCTACCTGCCGCCACAAATGGCTTGAGACTCGATTCCCATCGTGACCAGATAAATATGACTCGTCGCCATCACTGACAAGAAGGAATACTATTTTCAAAATTCATAGTTGTGTTGTGACAATCGGGAAAATAAAACTTGAGTCCACTCCTGCAGTATAAAGCATAACGGTTTCATTACAGAATTGGTAAAGGTTTGATTAGATAATTCTAGCCCTATCGTGGTTTGTTAATTGCTGTTTGTGAAATGTGCTTGATTAACTTTTTACCATTTTTGACTTAAGATTTCTGGGCTCACTTTTTGTGCGACTTAATTTCTTTCGACAGGTTGCTCCTTAGCCCCGCAAGCGGTGGCAAGCATCTTTTGCCCAAAGGTCAAGAGACAATTGTTACCATAGAAACCCGATCCGCTTCCTATGTTACGTTTGCCAGTATGCTGGAACACCAGCCACCGCGTTGGGTTTACTCAATTGCTGTACGCAATTAAGTCAATTTTGGTTGCGTTGCCAATGGGGTTCTTAATATTGACTTGGAAATATTTCGAACTTTCTCCAAATACCTCATGGAAAAACTGGAACGACGTATTGATTTGAAGGCCAATTATCACGTCTGTGTATTTATGCTATTGATTTAATGTCTGCATTGATTGTAGGCTTACTGTGATTGTGATACATCTTGTTCCCGCGCGTTAGACGGGGTTTAAGTGCCTGAATCTTTTTAATCCTCAACAGAGTAATAATAAGAAAAGGAAAAATTTTGTATTTCGAAAATTAATTCATAATTGTGTTTTTTGCTCTTTTTGTTGTTCTGAGTTGATTCTGATTGGGATTACACTCAGTAGCATGATAATAATACCAGAGCTTACTTGAATAGGCCTATAGCCTGAATTAATTTCAGACATAAAACTAATGGTCTAAAAACTAAGTTAAAGCCTTTTACATTGAATGTAAACTTCAAAATTTGTATATGAAACAGAAATCTTGTAAAACTTTTAAGATCTAGGCTACCCAGATTTCATTTGTTCATTTTCGCATCTGCTGTAAGTAACTCTGGGTAGGGTTGCGGGGTCAGCAAACGAAACACAGACGAAACCTGAATACCTCATGATTTTTAGCAATCCCTGGTAGTTCTCCTGGCTTCAGAATAAACTACAGTCAGTGTTTTAACTGCTGAGGCTCTCTTGCTATATTGCCTTCGTATTTTGGCATTAATTTGTGATTGTGCGAATTACTAAACTTAGGGTTAGTTAAATAGCTGGCTGGCCAACAAACCAATCTTTATTCTGTCTCAGTTCTTTGTAGATCTGAAAATTCCTGGCATTCTGTTTGGTACCCTGTTTTCATATGCATGAACAATTGTGTTCATTGTCTTGCATATCTCAAACCCATGTGAAATTTGTCTTCATTTTAATGTCATTGCAAATAAAAACTAAAAAAACATTAAAAGAAAAGGGAAAGGTTTTGAGGAATGCTAAACTACATGATATGGTCATCACTTTTTTCAATGTTCCAGTGTTTTTTGTCTGTACTTGAGTTGAACACATGGATTGTACATGCCAATGAATTTAACTCAAGTAAGCTTGAAATTCCTGTTTTTAAACCCTAAAATACATGTCAAAGACCTGACATTGGTTAAATCACTAGTTATTTTTTAGAAGAATGCAATGCAAGAATCTTTACTGAGTTTAAGAATGTAGTGGACAATGGAATTTACATTTTATGAAAAGGTTAAACAGTTTGATTCTGCTATGAATAGGTCACCGCTTTAAGTGCTGAAAATAACAAAACAATTTGAAAATTGTTTTTAGGCAAGTTATTCTCACTTTACTGAGTGACAACCTTTTTTGTGTTCTTTTATGGAATTTCCTACTAAAATGTTAGTTAACATGTACTGAACTACAAGCAGGAAATATTTATGCCTCAGTTTAGGTTTCAGTGTAAATTTACATCAGCATGTGCTGGGATACATATATATATATATATGAGGTATTTTTTAAATTTATTGTAGGATTTAGTTTTGACAACAGTTTTGCAGTTTTTATTAAAATTATTAAGCAGATCAATTGATACCCATAATGTTTTGCAGAATGTAAGAAACAGGTTTAAGTTTGTGTTTTAAAGTTTTCTTGAAACTGTAAAATGGGGTGTTTTCCTTCCAAAGGAGATGCTGGTAAGAATTATGAATACCCTTTGTTGTTTCCATAAAAGAAGGTCTTTAATTATAACTTATGTCTTTTTAGGTCCAGCGCCAAAAGTTGTCAATGTCAAGTAAGTCAAATTGCAATGGTTTAATAAACGTTACTGTTTTTTATTTTTGTTTATACTTAAGATTTCTTGACTGCCTGTGGGCATGGTTTGCGGTGTTTTGCAAGAATATATTTCTGTTTGTACCAAGCAAATGTTATGCCAAGGTAGTGCTCATATGGAACATTTGACCTATATTTGCATTAACCAAATTTAATAAGTTGTGCATCATTTCAGTACACTGTTCTTCATACATGTATGTATAGTTTATGCATATGGCATAAAATCTATGAAAGAATATTTTAATTGTCAATTTCATTTTGTTCTGCTTTTCAGCTACATTGTTATCTTAAATCCACAGTCAGTATATTTGTTTTAATTCTGCTGTGACTTGTAATATTAGCATTTATTTAAGGAATTTTGATGTTTCCCGGTATGGTGTGAGTCATGTTGTACAAAAAGAATGTCTATTTATATGAATTTAACCACTTGAAATGATTTTTTATTTTTAGTTTTCTACTTAATAGGAACATGACACATCTTGGCATGTTTAAATATCATGATAAATTTTAAATTTGAATAACAGCTCAGGATACTACTCAGTAGGTAAAATATATATGATGTGAACATTGTGCGATGTCTGATTCTTTGTTGTGGCAAGTATCATTTTGATAGATACTGTAGTGAAAAATGCTTTGGATGAATTATTAACATGGGTAGAATGTTTTTATAGTTCTATATTACTTCTTTCACAGCCTAATGTGAGTGATAATTTTTTTTTCAATTCTGTTGGCATAATGGCATAGTATGACATTCAAAACAGCAACTAATGCATTGAAATAACTAGTGAAAGCCTTCAGGGATTATAAATTATATAAAGTTTCAAAATAATGATGACCAGCTTCTAACACAACGAGTTGTCATGTTTACTCATTAGAGTTGTTAAAATCATTCTCCTTTAATTCTTTTTTTTCCAATGAAATGCAAGACACTAATCATTTTGGCAACTTAGCAAATTGAAATCAATAATTCTTGATAGCATTTTATTGGTTAATTGGTCTCATGATTTTGCAGAGCAGAGAACTTTCAAGTATTTTGATTTGTAATGATGATAGATCTATAATAGAATTACTGGCACAGAGCCTGTAGGAACTATTTTAAATAATGACAGTATTTATGCATATCTTTCTAGCAGAGCTAAAAGTATAAAAATATGAAAAACAGCTACTGCATTAGAACTACAAAAGCATGGTAGTCACAACATATTTCAAGGTATTTCAGTATGTTCTAAACATGCAAATTCACTGAAAAACATAACATTTGTGAGCTTGATGCTGCAGATTGACATTAAAACTACTGTTTGCGATGTAACATCCAGGTGACCTATTTTCCTTCAGCAGTACAGAATTATGAGTTGGTTTCCAACTGTGGTTAGGTAGTGGAAATTCTATTTTGTGTGTTGCTAGCTTTAATGTTGGGGGAGCACCAAAACTGCCAGGGTGATTGAAAAATTCTTGAACCTCTGATACATGTTTGGTTATGTTCATGCATGTGCTGTCTCAGTCAAAGATACTATCTGGCTGTGTTGTTAGAAATGTTTCTTACTATTACAGTGTGTATGGGATTTTAATATTTGTCAATTTTTGTACCAACTGCATAACATCCCATAATTTATGGCAAATCAGATCATCAAAGTCAGTCGTCAAGATTGGATCAAACTTTCCAGACTTGTCCAAGCACAACAACCATATGGCAAGATGTCTCACTCGTGACATGTATGAAAAACTTAGCAAGAAAACAACTCCTGGTGGTGTGACACTGGATCAGTGCATACAGACTGGTACATTTAATTCATACTTATTTTTACTTGACGTTTGCGAGTAGTTAGTTTTTGTTACTTTGCATATACTAAGCAGCACTTTGAAAATCGCTAACATTTATAAACTTGGAAGCGGATGTTTTTGCAATACATTCATTTTAATGAGACAACGAATGATGCATTTGCCAGTACCTATGTTTTGTTAAGACAAACATAATTTGTTTTCAGTGGTAAAAATAATATCAAGAATTGTTATTTTATAATTATATATGAAATTTCGCTTGACCTTCAAGATTAACTATCAACTTTCTGACTTTAACCCTTTCAGCTATAGTGGCAAACAACTTGGCAATGATGTTAGTTGCTGTCTCAACGTTTTACCATGTAAAACCAAGTTCATCAGTTAGCAAAAACATCCCGACAACCAGGTAAAACTGGGAAAACTTGTTTGGTATGCATGACAGCCAATCATAACCTAAGATTTAATGACACAACATGACCAATGTAGGTGACGGCAAAAAAGGAAGCCTAGCATAATGTTTTTCAACCATGAAAAATTTTAAACGAAAATTAAGTGGCACAATCCGTTCACAACACGTTGTGAAGCATTCGGTTGTTACAGATGATAATGTGCTTTATGGTGACGTCATAATCTTTAACAACTGCGTTTTTATGGTTGTTAACATACAGCAGAAATGAAGATGAGCAAAGTTATTCAAAATAATTCAAACGTTTAGCAACCTACAGATGGGCATGTCAATCGTTCTGTCGGTGTGCATCTTCAAAGTTCATGCAGTAGCTTTAATCGTTTTCTTCAGATATCTAGGCTTTTTTTGACCAGTCTCGATTTTTCATGCTTTATTTGAAGCTATACTAATCAGTGAGTGATTGTTATATTCCAGTGGTTCTCAATCGTTTTTAGTAATGTACCTTTTGGTCACTATCTTGTCTATTGAGTACCCCTAGACTGTAATTAATGAGCACAATGTTTAGAAATGTACCTATAATAATTATTGTTCATTTACGTTCAAATTTCATTCAAAATTTGTGTACCCCTTGGAGCACCTTTGTGTACCCCGATGAGTACGTCTCCCCTCATTTGAGAACCACTGCTATAATCGATCGCACAGTATTTTTAGGTGCGCATTTGCATTATAGTTTCCAGAATCACGTTGGTCGTGTTTACGACTTGGCTAGTCTGTTTTGACAAATGTTTGTAATTTCTTTTTTTCGTGTAAAGAAGTATACTGCTTCATCTTTGCTTGCGTTAACTCGTAGGATGTGAAGAAGCGGCTTGCCTGCGCACTTACACACTAGGCTAAAGGAAGCTCCCAGCAGCTTTCGTGCTACTAGGGATGTTATGCTTAGCGCGTCGCATGTAGCAGCCACCGCGCTGCTACAGATGCATTTCGTAAATTTGAGCTAAATTAATCACAAACTAGGCTAGACGAAATCGGGTTAACGTTAAATCCTAAATATGAAAAGACTAAATTAAAGTGAGTTGATTTAAAACCAATCGCAATGTCGAAACTAAAACATTGACCGTTTGATGCCTTATTAATCCAGATTAAAGCGAAAAATGCAAGACTTCGCAGCTTTGTTTTTGTTTCATTGAACTAGAATGCTGCAAAGATTGAAATCAAGCAGCCAGGCTTTTTTAAGGGTTGAATGAAAGGAAACACTTTTCTGATTGCAATTGCCTCGCGATCATTCTTGATGGCAATTCCACAATGCTTCGAAATGGAGTTGTTTTAGTTTCACCTGAACCCATTCATTTTCTGTTTTTTTCAGGCGTTGACAACCCTGGACACCCGTTCATTATGACAGTTGGTGCCGTTGCTGGCGATGAGGAAAGTTACGAAGTATTTGCTCCTTTGTTTGACAAGATAATCAGCTCAAGACACGGTGGATACGGTAATTTTTTGTGTTTTTTTGCAAAGAAAGACCATTTTGCCTCATTTTCACGAGTTGGATTGAGAAAATATGTGAGAATGTTTTTGAATTTTTTCACCACGCGCAGACAGCGGAGATGATGGCCGACTATTCGCAGCGCGTTGCAGATGCAAAGCGATTCTGTTGAAATCATTTTCTTTTCTTCTCTTTTTGCTTGCATCTAAATCTGCTAAAAGTTTTTGTCAGCTTGTCACATTGGGTTTAAACGTTTTATGCTATAAGCGTGTGATTGGAAAAACAAGTTAAGAAACTTTACATCAGCCGATACACGCAGCCTCTGTCAGCTCTGTGATAGCTTGCTGTGTTCTTTTTTCAAAAATTTCCCGCACTTTTTTGCCTACTTCTCATCATTGCTGCGCAGGCAAAGACCAAAAGCACAGGACTGATCTTAACCCGGCGCACTTGAGCGGAGGCGATGCCCTCGATCCAAACTACGTCCTGTCTTCGAGGGTTCGAACCGGACGGAGCATCGCAGGCTACGGCCTTCCTCCCTGCTGCAACCGAGCTGAGAGAAGAACGGTAACGCGGTTAACAGTCCGAACGCGATGATAAATTCTTTTTCAAGCACAGACTGTATACTGTCGGAGCAAGTCGTGACGTGTTCTCCTTTATTTTGGATGCCCCTCGTATCTTGCAACTTAAAGAATCAGTTGTTGTTGCAGACTTTCAATGCATAATTTTGGTTTCTTTAGCGACCAACGCTGCGTTTGTTGGTACAAAGTAGTTTTGCACTGATCAAATCAAACTTGTTACTTTATTTTTGATTTGACCTTATTACCTGCTTCTGCAAAACTAACGTTTGAATGTTGCATTGATGGCTCTGCTTTCAGATGATGTTGATGCAACCATCAATAAAACATACAGANGCTCAGCCATGCTGCTGTTTTGTTTCCGCAAATCCANCTAACGCCTGTAATTTATATTTTTTAATTCTTTTTATGAATCAGAAGGTTCTTTTCACAGTATGTGATTTGCGATTTGCGGCAGGTCGAGAAGATTCTGTCAGACGCGCTGGCTTCTTTAGACGGGCCGTTCAAAGGCCAGTACTACCCCCTTACGGGCATGACGGAGGAAACCCAAGAAAAACTGATCGAGGACCATTTTCTCTTCGACAAACCGGTCTCTCCCCTGCTGCTTGCGTCACGCATGGCCAGAGACTGGCCGGAAAGTAGAGGGATCTGGTAAGTTACCATGGCTAGCCATGGCCTGATCTATTTATTCAGAGCTTGCCAAGGCTTAGAAAAGGAATCGACGATGTTTTCTTTCACTTTTAACCTTGTCTTTCTTCGCTGTGNTTTGCAGTAATTAACNGTTGTGGAGTAAAATTTCATTGAGGCTTTCTTTTTGAACTTCGAACCAGGGAAGTGAACTGAGGTTGTTGAAACGTTTTTTAAGAAACACATTCGAAGTGTGTTTTACGCTCAATGAGAGCAGTCACACACGGATTCTGTATATTTTGCAAACTGTATAACACGTAAATTAAACAAACGGTTTTCCTCACGGTCCAACCAACTTTTTGACATTTTTCTCGATCGATTGTTTGAGGGTTTTACATTTTAAAGTATTCTTAAATTTTGAAAAGATTTAGCTGGTTTGGCTTCAAATCAAAGTTGAATTGCAGTATGCCCTCATTAATGTTGGTTAATGGTCGCATCTCTGTTCTCATTATTTACGGGACTTTTATTCCGATACGCTTTTGCATCAAAGGCACAACCAAGAGAAGAACTTTCTTGTCTGGGTCAACGAAGAGGACCACAGCCGCGTGATTTCAATGGAAAAGGGGGGGAATATGAGGAGGGTTTTTGCCCGTTTCTGCGAAGGTCTAAAAAAGGTTGAGGATGCCATTCGTTCGAAGGGTCATTCATTCATGTGGAACGAACACCTGGGGTTCATTTTAACATGCCCTTCAAATCTTGGCACGGGACTGCGTGCCGGGGTCCACCTCAAGGTTGGTGATCTTGCGATGCAATCTGTGTAAACGACTTCAAAAAATTTACGAAACAAAATTTTTTGATGCGCCTTACGTCACCGTCAAACTTTTTCTGTTTCCATTTGATGTGCTTGTTTTTCGCATATATCGTATATGACTTCTTTCGTACCGGGTCTGCGAAAAGCGTATAAGTGCTGTTCACCGGCATTTTTGCGTTGACTCGCTCGGTGCACAACATTTTCCGGTTGGATCCCTTCTGAAAAATTACTGTGTCAGCTTGGTTTGGTTGATTGTGCAAAGTTTTGCCAACGGGGAAATTAAAATACATGCAAAGCGCTTGCTGTGGTCGCGGCCAATCGATTGAGCTTTGACGAAACAGACGCATAATGACGCCTCGTGTGTCTGCAGCAGTCTGTTTTAGCTGCACACCTGCGTCACCTTCGTTCGAAGAGACCGAGCGTGCATTTAATCTGGTTTGAATCATGCATTTGCGGTGTTGCTGTCTACAGACGGACATCTTGTTGGTGTTTCACACGTAAAGCAAGACGTTTTTCATGTGTACTACTCAGTTTTGATGCGAGCGCAAATCCAAAGTCTCTTGCGCTCACAATGAGCACGTGACATCTTTCCTGTTCGGTCTTTGCGTGAAAAGCTGTTTTCTTTATCCTTCAGCATGGATTTCATTCTCGTGAAACGTGGACATTGGAATGGGGCGTCGCAAGGGAGGGCGGGGCAGGGTACCAAGACCCACTATAACATTTTTAGCAAAAAAGGTTGTTTTCTTAGTTTTAATGGGTAAACTGAATTTTCACTACTTTTTCCCTGGAAAAAATCTTTTTCGCTATCCCTGAAAAATCCGCTATTGCCCTCCTCTCTGGAAAAAGTCCTTCCGACGCCCATAGACATCGGCAAAGAATGTGTCCCTACTGCCACTTTTTCCTTTTCCCGAGCCAAACTTTAATACCGTAGTTTCGTTACGGCCCAGGTGCGGGTATTTGAAGCAGCAGTGTAATAATCCAAGTGCGGGCTCAGACTTGCCACTTCTCAAAGTGAGTGACAACAGTGACTATATTACCAACCTGCAGTATCAACCACACGGTGTTCACAAGGAATAAACCTAGTATTCGGTTACTTTAAAATTTTGTAAGAGATAAAGTTGAATGTGCTGAAAACATCGTTAGTATCCATTTGTTTGCGATGGCATATGAAATCGCTTTAACTTAGTTCCAACCGAAAATGGTTTTTCATTCTAACATTTAGGTTTCAACGGGAAATTGCTTCAAGTTCATGTGAGCTGCTACAATGAAGTCCGTCTTGTGGACTGGAAAGCAGAACCTTTCTCTGTAAAAGCGGATAAAATAGATCGGAATTTTAAAAGCAAATGAGTGATAAATTCAAAGTTCACTTTTTCGACATTGGGTAAATTGAAATTGCACGGACGTTCTTTTTTTCTGATAATGTCCCGATACCTTTTTTCTCAAGTTAATGCCAATAAGTCGCAGTTCTACCAGCACTATTTCAAAGGCTTTTATTGAGAGTTTTACTGTTTATAGATCATAAACGAGTCGTCAGAGTTTGTGTTCCTTTGTAGCGTCCTTTCTTACCAATTTTCAGCTGGGATTCTCACGCTGGTGTAGCTGTATACACATCAGGCTGCGCCGAATGTTCGGCGACTGGTCGCATTAAAACTGGTTTATCTCGTGCATGCTGGCGCGAATGACGGTGATATCAACTTTTTCGCCGGTTGCAGATTCCGCTGATGTCTCAACACCCCAAGTTCAGCGAAACACTCGAAACGCTCCGCTTGCAGAAGCGCGGGACCGGGGGGGTCGACACCGCCTCCACTGATGGGACTTTCGATATTTCGAACTCGGACAGGTACTCGACATGCGTTCCGTGATGATGATGGTGGTGGTGCATTGCTCGTTTGGAAATGCGTGGCTGTTGACAGACGAATACCGAGAAAAATGAAACAAAATGCAATCTGCGCGTAGCCCTGCTAGCAAAAAAGCGATAATTATCGCCGCTATGTGTATAAACGTTTTACTAAATTTTGCAGAAAAATATAATTTTAGGTCATGTCGCTGGCCAGACCATCAAAGCATTACGAGTGACGTGATTACCGTTGCAGATAGAAATGAGTCAAATAATAATCGAAGTTTTAAATACAAAGTAATTTAACTTGTAACATGTTTCCCTTGTCAGCAACGGTACACAAGCATATTTTAACCTGTTGTATCAGTTTTCTTTTACAGTATATACCGTCCATTGCTTTTACTCTATATTGTTGTACAGCAAACGACTGGCATTCCATCAGTGTGCTTCGTCCTAAAAATTGAAACTCCTGGTGGCATTTGACAGTATTTGCTTGGTTTACCTGAACTAAGCTCGTTTATCGTTACGTCCGCAGAGAAGGCCGTAACTTTCCTTTCAACGATTTCCTTTCAGGCTTGGATCGTCTGAAGTCGAACAAGTGCAGTGCGTCATTGATGGAGTAAATCTGCTTATAAAGATGGAGAAGAGGCTTGAAGCAGGCAAGCTTTGCTTTTGTTTTTGATTGATATTTCCATTATTACGCGTTCGGGCGCTTTGTTCATTTTTTTCGTGGCGCAGCCGTTCCGAGTTGAAAACTGGTAATAATATACAGAAGCGCGTTGGCACAATTTTACTTTTTTTTCTGACATTTTTCAGGCCAGGATATTGACGATTTGTTGCCTGGCGCCGAGAAAGTGGAAGAAATTGACCCGAACTTCCCGGATCTGTCGCAACACAACAACTGGATGTCGAAATCGCTCACTCCGGCCATTTACCGTCAACTGAAAGACCGCAAGACGTCAAGCGGCTACACTTTGGACATGTGCATACAAACTGGTAAGCGAATGGTCATTTCGTTGCACGTCGCGTGACGCAGGAACGCTTGTCGTATACGTTACGTTTCTTGCGCCGCTTGTTTTCATTCGAACACTTCTTGTCTTTCTTCTCTTAGAATTTCAAGTTTCAGGGATTACATCATTTTTCTAACGCTCAGTGTTTTGCCTGAATCACCGCAAGTTGTCGGAAACGTCTCTTCCAGCCCTTCGACATGACCATTTTAGCCGTATTAATCACAAATCGATTTTTCATGCGCATTTTAATCTTTTTCCAGTGACGCCTTGTCGGGCATTACAGCCAGGGGCCTGCCGAGGGGGGTAAGGGGGTACAATGCCCCGGGCTCCGAATCGCTGGAGGGCACCGAAACGACCCAGCAACGTCGCAAATACTTTCTTCAATTCAGCACATTTAATCCCGAAAGACCTTAAGTTTGAACAGGAGGGCGCCAAACTTGTTTCTTGCCCCGGGGCTCCATCTAACCTCGATACGCCCCTGATTACAGCTTAGTACGCCCCTGATTACAGCTTAGTACGCCCCTGATTACAGCTTAGTACGCCCCTGATTACAGCTTACTGTCCGTCATGCGGTATTTCGTCGTTTGCTGTAAATTTGTCCCTTTTCTACTTTATTACTGTTGATGCTGCACCGCTCGCACTTTTGTTTTCCTCTACAGCGTTTGACTTGGGAACTTCCTCGAAAAGTGGAAAAGCTTCTTGTACCCTGTTCGCATGTTGGCGTTGTTGGTGTTTGACGTTTTTCTCAAAACTCGTATGCGACCCACTTTCCAGCCTTGGCTTCGTCGCTTCCGTAACGATTACGCTTCGCGAAACGTGAATCGAACTCTACCTAACACTGGAATCGTTCAAAAAGTGTTTTTTACTTTCTTCTGCCTGACCGTGCTGAATAGCGCAGTGTGGGAATTCATTTCGAACGACTGACAGGAGTTGTTCAAGTAAATGCACGACTAACCAGTTTGAGTTTGAGGCTAAATTGTTAAATTCCCGAAATTCACTCTGAAGGAGTCGTGTTATATTGTATTGGACTGCGTGGTTCCACGCGAAGTCGCTCAGAATTTGGTGATGATGTCTTCAATTACTTGCACTGTACGTGCGCTGTGTTTATGGGCGGGGTTAGCAGACTAAGGTGGGAGTTGTTAGATTTCCCCCCACCCCGTTTACTGTAGCATGGCTTAAAAAATCAAGGTCATGATACCTTGATCAGGCGGCAGCAATAAAAAGCTATAAACCATATTTGTACGTTAAAACCTTAGAAATATAGTAACTGTGACTGGAATGTGTGGCAAACGAAAAGTAGAGCTCCAATTTTTATGTAAGAGATTGCGAAATCATGGCTTTCACGGGGCTTAAAAGACCAACTTGGACCTGTGAAAGTACTTGAACCCAGAAAGCTCCAAGCGCTGAGTTCTCACTCTGACAGCACATGGACATGAAGCTGTCGTCATTGGCAGCAATCGACCAAACAACAACGCAAACTTTTTCACTCGTAACTACTCCCATCGCCCATCCACCAGAACGACACACTCTTGTGTACATCACCAATCAGGCAACTTAAGGATGTCTCTTCGCAACAGGCGTTGACAACCCTGGCCACCCGTTCATCATGACTGTTGGGCTCGTCGCCGGTGATGAGGAATGCTACTCGACCTTCTCGGAACTATTCGATATCGTCATCAGTGGAAGACACGGGGGGTAAGGTGCTGATGTTCAGGATGATTTTATGCTTTTAGTTTTTGCTGATTCAGGAAGAACGCTTCAAACGGTTTTGCTTCTCGTATGTCAAGGCGCGCTTGCCTCTGCTTGTCTGTAGTCGTTAGACATCATTTGTATTGGAAAAAGAACGTTGCATGTTGCTTTTAGCTTCATTAGACATGTCAGGTTTGCTGTTGCGATGCGTCTACCAAGTCGCAAGGTCTTGGTACAGTCGTCTCGTACAAAGCAATAAGTATAATACAGAATGTTTGGCTTAGGTAATACTGTGCGTTCTTCGATCGACAAGATGGCGTATACACAGAGGAGAAAAAGCTTTCCAAAAATCGTACTTTTATTTTCATCCCGGAATTTGAGAAACCGTCAGCAGTCTGAGTTTTTAACTGGTTGTAGCAAACAGATGTCCTAAAATTGGAAGACGTGTGATGTTTTCGAAACCGCCCGTTTTTTCTCTCTCTTACTGTTCCTTTACCTTGGGTCGTGTCAAATCCGGATGCGCCGGTGGGTTATGCAGAAGCTATCAATCACGCACGTTGAGTCGTGTGATCATGATGGCTTGTCAAAGGTTGCTGCTGGCCGTTCTCGACGAGGACTTTTAAGAGGACTGAAATGCTGGCAGAAGTCACGCTTTGCGAATTCTTAACTTTGCGACTTGCAAAGTGAACTTCATCATGAAATCTTGTTTTTCCCAGGTTTTCTCCTACTTCAAAACACAGAACTGACCTGGACGCCTCGCATCTGAGAGGGGGTAAAAACCTGGACCCGAAATATGTTCTTTCATCTCGAGTTAGAACAGGTACAACTAGGCCCAAATGCTGGCAGCGCCGTTTTGACTTCAGGGCAGGCCGGTCATGCGGGACGTAAGGCGTCGCATGTCAATTCCAGTCGAAAAGGGCTTTGAATCACTCATGAAATTGTTTCAAAAACATGCCCAAATTGCATTTTCAGTGTGATTTGCTATCGTGGCCAGATTTGGATCGATTGCAGGACAGTTCGATTACAATTGCAAACAGTACTCTTTCAAGATTTTCAATTGCATTACAATTACATTTGCAACTAAAACAAAATATCTTAATTGCAATTTTATTTGCAATTGCGTGAAAATGCATGAGTAATTGCATTCAGCTCAATCGCAATCTGCATTTTATCCAACTCTGACCAATACGCAATCCACATCACATGCACAGAACATCCGGGACTATTCGCTGCTGTCTCGGCAAAACTACAACAGGTTGCATTGCAAGTGTTTCACTGTTTTTTATTCTTTATTCAAGCTCTGTAAAGTTGTTGTAAGCAAAATGAAATTGTAATTAGGTTAAAAATTTTAACAAATTACATATACACAGAAACTAAAAGTCTCAAGTAAAGTCATAATTGCTATTACACCAAAATGTGTTACTAGTTACATTCATCTGAATTAAAAGTTGTTACTGATCCAACCCTGATTGTGACCACTGTGGTTTTTATCCTTTACGATCATTTCTATGGCTCTGGGTTTTTAAACAACGCGTAGCATGACTGGTAATTCCTTGACTGTCTTCAGAACAATGGTTGGCAACACGATAGGCTTGTTGAAAGTTTTTTTGTTCCCGATGCGGAAATGTTAATAACTCCCGAACGCTGGCGCGTAAAACAGGTCAGCAACGAACGTCGTCGAAGCGTTCGACACGAATTCACTCAACCGGTTTAATCAGTGTCTTTGAAGCGTTTCTTGATAATAACCACTCTGTCTTGATTGGCATGCCAACAAGCCCTTTGTGGGTTACTGCGAATGAGTGAGCGCTGAGCACTATTAGCGCTATTGATCGCCATGCATGAAACGCTATGAAAAATCTGTGCATTTCGTCTGCTTGAAACAAGCCAATCTGCCACTCTGTCTGTGCTTACAATATGAGAACAACGCATTTTGCTGTGAAAAACTTCCCATTTAATTGTTTTAACCAGTGTGAGAATTAACCGAAGCGTAACCGTTTCTAAGGCCGAAGCATCCGGGGATTCGCCCTCCCGCCGTGGTGCTCGCGAGGAGAGAGGAAAAAAGTTGAAAAGATCGTCACTGAAGCACTCGGATCGTTGGACGGACATCTACAGGTCGTGGATGTTTGCTTTGTTTTGGCGTTATTGTATTTTTTTACCACACGCAATGCGCTATAAAATCCGTAAAAGTAAATGCTCGCAGTAAGTGGATGAAAATATAGGCAAATTTATAAGTTGGAGACAAGAAAAAACTATGTTTATCTGGTCGACTCCCCCAGTTTTGAAAGTTTGGAGAAAGATCAATTTTCAGAAACCGAATTTAGAAACTGCTGAGACGATTGTCGGTAGAATACAAATTAATATTTTGAGCAGGTTTGTTTTGCTTCTGCTATGCTCCATGACATTTACATAAATAAAATTTAAAGAGAGGACCCGATTGATTGCAGAGAAAAAAAACAAGGAAAGTTCAGCATTACAAAAAGAAACTATTAGCAAAAAGCTGCTTCGAAATTTCACAGCAAGGTTCGATATAAGTAAACAAGCCATTAACCTTTTACTTGAAGAAAGTTACTCGCAATATACCAAAGTCCGTACTGCGACCGAAATGATTCTCAAACTGGAAATGTGGAGTTTTTTGTTCCACATTAACATCACTTATTTTTTGGAGGATGTCAGTTTGCTGGATCTTTTTTTGGTGCGTGTCTTCCATATTGAAGAAGTCACTGGTTGGAATTGTTTGTGCATGCAAGCGTGGTCTACCGCAAGCTTGCGCCAAGTTATTTGTCCTAAAGGTGATAACAATCTTGTTGCAAGTGCTGATCCAGATGGGGCACTTCGGCGTAGTTGCCTCCCGAAGTTGTCATCGTCCCCGTTTACAGCAAACACGTCTCTCTTTCCAGCGGTTTGCAACGCACTTGCAGCAAGCTGCAAACGTTATAACCCACCGCTCCCAATACACTCCTGAACGCCGATTCTGTATCCTCCACTGACTTGATCTAAATATTTCGAGCCCATCAAAGCGCCAAAACCCGCTTTCATTGGTATTTAAGCAGGCGAGAGGTGTCTGATAGTTCTTAGACAGCTTGTAACGACAATTTGTTATCGAAGCTTTACAGTATTTTCAACTCAGATGAGACCGTTAACCATAGGCCTGTGCTGCCTCGTGCAGGGATCCTATTATCCTTTGACTGGAATGACGGACGAAACCCAAGAGCAGTTGATTCATGACCACTTCTTGTTCGACAAGCCGGTCTCACCGCTGCTAACGAGCTCTGGGATGGCCCGTGACTGGCCAGACGCTCGCGGAATTTGGTAATTTGAAGCTCGTTTATTGTTGTTGCCGAACAAACCGCCATTGTTACGTAATAGGCGAGCAGATTTGGCGAAACTGTTAGGGCGTTAAGCAACAACCCCTGCGAGTTGTCCGACTGTTTGACAATGCCTTCGGTCCTCTCGTGAAACCGGTTGTGTTTAGCAACTAAAGTTTATTGTGGTACGTACTGCGTCTTTAGCAGCTTCCCTCCGAAGTAGTTTGTACTTGCAGGGTATTGTTCGCATCTTTCTCTCAGTTGTTGTCCCATAGTTGCAGTGCTTCCCCGTCATAGCTCTTAACCAGCTATGTCCAACCCGCGGCCCAGTCGAAGGTTTTGTGTGGCCCAGTTTAGGTTTTCACTGTAAAAGTATCTTACATATTGAAAACCTGTCCTTATTTTGATAACCTTTAATTTGACATTTTTGATGCAGGTTGTCCTCGGTACCACATTATCATGTCTGTTACCACTGCAATTAGGATTCGAACGCTTCAGTACATCACTTTAAACTAAATTTAGTTTGCTAAGATCAAAGTAAGCCATTGAATGTGCAGCCCTCATTAATGTTATTCAATGTGCGGCCCTGGTTAAGGTAGTGACATAACCTTGGCTCAGTAAGCAATTTCGGCCTTTTGGTTTGGACATAGCTGCTCTAAACGAACGCTACGTTGGGGGATCCAAACCACTTTAGGATTATCCAAGTCAAATTGAACTTCTCCCGACCGTAGCACTGCTGCAAGTTTCTTACTGAAATTTTCTTTCTTTTAAATTTTTTTAAACACCTGAAAACTCGTTGCTTTCAAAATACAAGCACTTCATCTTTAATTTTCGTTGTTACCCCTGAATCTTTTATCATATTTATCTTAAAAGTGGAACTCCGTGTCTTTTCAAGCGAGTTGCAAAATTGTACAACGGTTTTTAGTTTTCACTGGACCAAACCATTTTGGAGCCAGATACTTTTACATGTTGGAGCCAGAGCTGGAGCCCAAAACTTTATATGCCTTGAGCTGGAGCCAGAAATTTGGATTCCGGGTCCACAGCCCTGGTTACGCCAGAAGCGCAGTGGAAAGGGAGTGTGTCGACGTAGTGTCTTGCGTTTTTCTTTCGTCAACATTTTACGCTCTTTGAGGTCAACACTCTTTGCGTTCTATTCGCCCGCAGGCACAATGACGTCAAAAACTTCCTGATCTGGGTGAATGAGGAGGACCACATGAGAATAATTTCAATGGAAAGGGGAGGAAACATGCGCGCCGTGTTCGAAAGGTTCTGCGAAGGATTGCAGAAGGTGAGGAGGACCGATTTGCTCCTGAATCCCTCGAATTAGCTTGGCCTACGTCATGCCGTGAAGTCGTTTTCGTTGACCTCATCAGTGACGTTCTGTTTCGAACATCAGGTTGAAACTGGGATAAGGAGCAAAGGACACGAATTTATGTGGAACGAGCACCTCGGGTTCATTTTGACCTGTCCATCAAACCTCGGAACAGGATTGCGCGGAGGTGACTGTTTCCCACATCGTATTGATTTATTGGTTTTTAGACTCTTTGCTGCAGTTAGGTTCAGTCACTGGTAAAATTCTTTCACTGCTGAGAACTTGCTGCGGTTGTTTCCAGCGCTGCGAGGGCGTGTCGTCACTTCCGCAAACACTTTTTCCGACAGCAGGTGCGTCACTAGGTAGTTATTTCCTCCAAAACTCGCACAATGCTGAAGGACCAACCTAAGCAGCGAAAACAGAAAAAGTCTTGAAGATTAGCAAAAGATTTGAAAAATTTCGTTAATCTTCATAACTTACGAAATATTCGCTCTCGATTTTAATCATCTGCAACAAATGTTACTCACTCCTACGTTCTTTGTTGAATAAATTTTATTGTGTCCGTATCAGCATTATATCAGACCGTTTACGTTTTCGTACACTGTGGAAAGTCTACCTTGAGGTAGTCCAGAATCAATACTGTCTCAAAGAGGAAGCGTGAATCCAACAGAACTACCGTGTCTCGGTTTTGTTGTGATGCGATGTTTTGATTTCATGTCAAGCTTTTTCTTGTGCTGCAGTTTTATGGGCTTCGCTTAAATACATGAAACTAAGCAAACAAACCAACAATGTGCATTCGCAAATGTATATATATATTTTATTGTTTAAACCCATGCGATATTCAACATCAATATTTTCACGACATTTTTTTGAAAGAGATCTGAAAAGCAATCACAATGCTTTTGATGCACCGTCTATTGCATTAGCAACAACAGAAGTGTATGACATGAAGATCTTAACGCAACAAGCGTGAAATGCAGCGAACTTTTTGTCAACCTGTTTAAAATTCTGTGGGCTTATCGGGTTGTGGTTTGGAGGTTTCGTTTTCTTTTTCTAAATAAATTTTTTGTAATAATCCATACTTGATTGATACACTGTCCTGGTACGTATGCAATGGTGTTTCGAGACCCCTCGTTGTCTGATGTTGATAAAGAATACATGTAGTTGCTTTTCCACAATCAAACTTCATCAGACGTTTCATCAAACTTTATATTTACTTATATTACTTGGAACCCATGACGGCCGTGACAAAGTTTGACAGCACTGTGGATCATGAACCGCTGACTTAGAAAGCAATTTAAAGCCAAGGCCAGTCTCGATAAAACTGCAAGTTTTATGGAATGCGTTTTGGATAGAACTTGACGACTCATTCTTTTTTTAAATCTTGTGGCAGTCTCTCTCTCTGGTTTCTGCCCAGCGCATAAAGTGACTAGGTTCAAGCGCATGCGTTCTTATGCAGGAGTCCACTTGAGGATCCCTCTTCTGAGCAAGCACAAAAGATTCGAAGCTATCTTGTCCCGGATGAGGCTCCAAAAACGTGGAACAGGAGGGGTTGACACAGCGTCAACTGATGGAATCTTCGACATATCTAACTCCGACCGGTTTGTTTGTTGATTGGTTTTGACAGTGGCATCAGAAAGTGTTTTATCATTATTTTGATGATTTTATTCTAAATACCTTTCCAAGTTTGGGTTGCTCAAATCTGTTTCAGTGTTTTACGGAATGTTATGGTAATTTACATTTTGACAAAACGAAAAAATGTTATTGAAATGATCTGAGTAGCAGCGAATTCGATCGAAAAGGTATTTTTACCTAACTGCACCGTTACCGGGAAGGAATGGCTGATACCTGAAAAGTTTTCAAAATGAACAAGTGCAAGGACACAATTGCCAGTTCTTGAGACTAAGAAACGACGAACGACGTTCGCTCTACTGTCATTTTGCAAAGAAAAATATAACAGTGTTTTCAGTCAGAAACTATGTTCTTGTTTTGTGAATTCAACTTCTAATATGTACCACCTGGTATGAAGCTTTTTATTTTTTCTAAAATGCTTTTATGGCAACGTCTGAAATGTACCACCTGGTATGAAGACTAGCTTTTCTAGTCTTATCTTGCCAGTCGTAGATAGAAATGTTTCTGCACATAGTTCCCGTTCGGTGAAAAAAAGTGAAAGTTTGTCCAAAACGTTTTTACGAACTTTTATCCAAATCCGTGATGGTTATGTGCGTAACAAGTGGTTCACAATTGCTAAGCGCCTATAAGCTGGAAGCTTTTTCATCTTATGTTGCTTGATGTGAAATATAGTTCCAGCGTTTGCGTCACTTCCTGTTCGACAGGCTCGGTTCATCGGAGGTGGAGCAAGTTCAGAGCGTGATTGACGGCGTTGAAGTGCTGATCGAAATGGAAAAGAGACTTGAACAAAACAAATCGATCGACGACCTGATACCGAAGGAAAAATCTGCTGGAAAGGACGGGACGAAAGCAGTTGTGCTGAAAGTGCGTTTTTGTCCAGCGCTGGATTTTATGCTCGTTTTCTAAATAGAAAAGAT
>JGI24158J21664_10003482_pt1 | contig 19765 bp, 12 predicted proteins | sample Ectturendosymbi3_FD_21664 | JGI IMG/M metagenome (IMG submission 21664) | reverse complement strand
TAGTGCTCTTCTCCAGATCTTTGGAATTTTGAGTTGGCACATGCAGGAACTGAGGAAGTCGCAAAACCAAGATTTGAGAGCCGACCCGGCATGGAGTATGAACTCTGGGAAGATGGAGTCCAATCCCAGAGACTTTCCTGGCTTCAGGCGTCTCAGGGCAGCAGGAAGTTCCTCTGGCCTAAAGGGGTCAGAGATACTGGGACTCTCAGGTGTCGGGATCTTCCATAGGTCGGACAGCTCCTTGTTGACGAGCCTGGTGGACTTGCAGCCGTCAGTCTTGTGTGCCCCGTTCTTCACAAGTTGCGAGCCGATGGAGTTTGCCGAGACGGGGCACTGGTGAAAGGAGCGTCCATACCTGCCAGTTAGTTTGTTGATGGTTCTCCATGCCTTGCGGCTAGAGTGCGAGAAGTCGATGGAGTTTACTGCTTCCTCCCATCGCTCCTGCTTCTGCCTGAGCCGAGATAGTAGGGACGAAGCGGGTCTATCAGAGTCAGTCCCCCCTGGGGCTCGGGTAAAGGAGCGATAGAGGGTCTCGCACTCTTTGCCCCAGCATGGCACATAGTTCTTCCGGTGGCCAGGCGGGATACATTTTTTGGCTGCAGAAAGTAGGCTCTCACAAAAATCCTGGTATGCCCTCTCAATGTTTGATGTGTCCGGAGGTGGCAATCTCTAAACGGATTCATCTGTGAGAAGGCAAAGGCGCTTCCAATCAGCCTTGCAAAGGTTCCAACGCTTCACCGGATTGCTGTGGGCCGGAACCTTGCGATTCGGTGGCGTTGTAAGGGGAGGCTGATGTTGTGACCAGGGGAACTTTCATAGGACATGTCTGTCAGGCAGTCGGCTGTCCTGGCCGAAACTCGCGAAGGCCAGATCTGGTTTGGTGCCGACGTTCCATCAGTGAGAGAAGAAGCTGGCTGTTTCCTTTGGGTTATATAATAGACCAAGGTTGTTGGATGTTGCCCCGGCGTTCAGGCTTTCACCGTCTGGAGATGTTTTTTTGTAACTCCAGTTGACATGTTGGCAGTTGAAGTCACCAACATACAGACTGGGGTGTGGGAACGTCGGGATGGCCGTTGGTGTGAATCGCGAGCACGGAGGTTTGTAGAGATATTGTCTGCAGTCAGTCCTCGGTGTTCAGCTGGAGTATGTTGGGTCGTGGGTCTTCGGCAGCATTTCTGCTGCATGCTGCCGCGCCCTGAAAAGGGCATTTTATGATCCATCCCATGCCGAACACATCCAGTGCGGGTAGCAATGGTTGCTCTCATGTTGACAGGTTTGGTTGACATTTCAAGCAATGTCGTACAGGAGGACCACGTGAAGGCACCTGTCATCCTCCCACCCGCACTGGATGCTACATAGGTGTTGGGCAACAAGGTGAAAGAAATAAAAAAGCACTGTAAGCAAAATGGAAGAGTTGAACCCCGATTATGCAGTTGTTTGAGACACCTCCATTTAGATGAATGAAACATGCCAACAAAAATGTGACACTTAGTAGTGTACACTCAAAAAATGTGCTTTGGTTGGTCTCTTTTAGATCTGCACAAACATTGTAGAGTAAGCACATGTTCTCTTTGAAAAACATGGAATTTATGACTAAACGTCTGGAACTGTTTCGTGAATGTGGAGGATCAAAGGTAAATGTGGAGTATCAAAGTAAAATCTAACGAAAGCAACTTTGCCAGTCTCACTAACTGAAATGATGGTGCTTAGTTGTAGTTAAGATCCTTCTAGTAGTCAAAGACACCCTGGATCAAACCAAGTATCAGGTCATGCACTCTGGGCAAATTAGAAAATATTTCACAGATCTTTTCCTTTTACAGGAAAAAAATAACTTTGATAGTAAAACTTTCGTTCATAGAACATTAACCAGAACATGTCTTGTTTAGCGTGGATTAAGTTTTTTGAGTCGTGAATATTACTGATATTAGGTTTAAAGAAGCTATTAAAAGTAATATTTGTTTGTGTGTTTGCGTTATATTTGTGTGCAGATCGTTATCGGACAACTTTCGCACACTCAGGCTGAATGCACCGTCACAGCCTTTGCATTCAGGAACATCTGGATCCATTGCCACATCTATGAGAACTGATGCACCTGACTACCCCGGCAGTAGTAAGTTTCTTGGTGAATCTCAATCAAGTAAGGTGTCAGATCGACACAAACTTTTTGCAACCAGGAAATTTTTGTCCCACGGCTAAGGCCAAATCGCAACCACATTTTAAAATGAGTTGATCAAAATGCATTGTCCTGAACTAAAATATCGGCGTGGTTCGCATTTTCTTGTAATTGCGATTTTCCTTACTTTGACGATTTGGACACAGGTTCAATCTGACTTCCATTGTGGCTTGAGCGATTGTGCTTCTCTTAAAATTCCATGCGTGTGCTTGTTAGGGTCTTGTCAGTTCTAGGTTATTTTCACTAAAAGACCTGCCCGTGCTTTTCCTGTGAAAAAAAATTTATAAACGGATCAGGGTTGTTTGTCGAATTTATAAACGGATCAGGGTTGTTTGTCGAAGTATTCTGTGCTTGGTCGGGATGCATAAATAAACTGAACTGTCGATGAGACATTTCGGTCATTTGTCCGAAATAGCTTGAAAACTTCCTTTCACCATTTGTTTTAGGCCTTTTTTTAACCGAATTAACTTCATTTTTTTCAGTCATTTAAAAAATCCGGTCAATGACTGAAAGAAACCACAGAAGCGGATACACAATTAGCACCACTATTCTTTCTGAATTGGTCGTTAAAGCTTACCTTACTCAGGGAAATTTTTAACAAAGAATATAAATGTTGCACACAAATCTTGTTGTAAAATTTTTACTGGATGGGTCACCAAGTTTGTTTATTTTGTTTGCTTAAGGGAGAATTACTTGTGGCGTGCACTTAACTTGAAAAATTGTAACTTTTCTAATATTTTTATCGCAATATAAAGTGAGCTGATCCAGGTGACAACTTTGCACTTTAAAATACATTGACGATTAATAAAATACCGTTTCACGAAATCCTGCTGTATGAGAAACCTCAAATAGTTTGCGCAGTTTATCAGCTGGTCTGGTGCATTGTATGGTGAGGCCACACGCTGTGATTAGAGAGTGAATTGGCAAAGGCGCTTCTCTATTTGTAGAAAGTCACCGTTACAATCTTTGTGGCTTAACTGGTGGAGCAGAGATCTCTCGAGAAAACAATGAAGAAAAAGTTGTGTTTTTCTGCACATTTGCAGTAGTAGTCGGCTGACCCAATTTATGTGCATGAAAATGAGTTTGATAAAAAAAGAGTGTTACGTAACACTTTATTTTAATCGTTCCGATACCCGTCGTTAAATTGTACAGGTGACCGACACGTATCATTCCTATAAAGTATAAACAAAGCAATTTCCTCAATCAAATTGTGATAGCGCATGTTGAAATCAACTTCTGCTCTTGCTAGGTCGTGCAAACCCAACGCTGCGATAATTTGCATTTAGAGGTAATTAACCACTCAGTGACGTTGAAGTTTGTTGAGACAGAACCACAAGTAGTAGCGATGTGTCGATAAGCCACATACGCAGTATGTCAACACTAGATTTTGAAACTCTTTTGGCTGACGCGTAACAGTTTTGTGGAGATGTGTAAATGGGCGTGGTATGATTTGGCAGCTTGTGTAAGATCCGTTAAGCATCGTGTCACCGACGTTGGTTTGTGAAAAACTGCGTTTCTTGTGTAACACTTCATTGCAGCTGCATCGCTTTCGTGCCAATACATCGACGCCCATGTTTAAAAAATGCAAAAATAATAGAATTGGCGGTAGCCATGGACAAATCACGGCACATCTGTCATTCCTCGAGCATTCTTAAATCATTCGAACAGACACATCTGCAACCACTGCTGGCAAGGAGCTACGTACTAAGCGTTTACTACCCATGTAACAGAATGTGCAAAAACGTTGCTGAAGTCGTATGTGTAATCAAGAAAAGCTGTGAACGGTGCGAACTTCAATCATAAAGATTTGAAATTGAGATGTAAAAATCATCAAAAACAATAGCACAAGCAATGTTTTGCCCACAAATTTGAAAATGTGATATTTTAGTTTTTCTGAAACTCATTGTTTTCAGAGAGTTTTGGACGAAAGTTTTCGAGTAGAATTTCACGTATGTTGCAAGTTGTTTGTGCAGCGCGAGATTTGTTTCTCATTTCACGTAGCTGAGGACACAGATATGCCGTTTCAGGTCTTTCCCATTCTCAGAATGGGAAAAGAAAACACAAGCGAAGAAAGGCAAAGAAACAACAAGTCTCCGAAGAATTAGAGTTGGATGAAAGCTGTGAGTTGTATTTTGTATTCCTGCTTTAAATTTTTTCCTGATTTTTGCACGCTTCTTGTTGGGTTTTAGCTCGAACAACCGAAGAAGTAGTTGGATTATCCTATTTAGCCGTAACAGTTCAAACGTCGTTTGTAATGTTGAAAAAAGTAAAAGGGTATTTGGCTCATATCAGATGTTTTTTATAGAATTTTAAACGTTAATTGTCAAGTAGTCAACACCAGTTTCTAAAGATGTGGTCCGCATGCGCCGACTAGTATCCGGCCAAATAAGTTAGATCGACTTAACACAACGGTGGTCTCAAAACTTGAATAGAATTGCGCATGCGTAAAAGTACTAGGCGTTGTGTGTGAAAGTACATGCACTTTGCATGATAAGCCACAGAGAGAGTTAATCAGGCAGACAGCAGTGTTTGTATTGCTTCTTAAAGTTGTGTTTGATGAACCCCGGCGGTCAAGTGATGACGATGAAGACAGCGATGGTTCTTTTGACGACAGCGATGATAGCGATGAAGGTAACGGCTGATGCTAACAGCTAAATTTTTGACAGTAAGGTTTTGGATTTCTCACGTCTTTTATTGCGTTTTTCCTGTTGCCAATGGTGTTCACGTGGCGAGATTTTATTGAAGATCTTGTGTTGCTTCAGGTGTAGTACAGTAGTTGACATGCGTTGGTTGATGTTGGAAGAACGGCTTCTTCTTGGAAGCTATCAAAGATTCAAAGATTGATTGAACCTTTGTATGCTGGCCTAGAGATGCACCTGCGTTTCGTTTTGGTAGGAAAATAAGATTAAATTTCGGTTCCTGTCGAAAATGAGTGAATTCGGTAGAACCTTAGAAGTTGTTTCAGTTCTATACTGCTTCCTGTCCTCTTCTGTTCCCAGACTGTTGCTAACAACAGTTCTGCTGCCTTCAGTTGTTGGAATTCCTGTGCATAGTTGTGTAATTCCACTTCTTTACCAGGCCGGAAATTTGCCAAAATACTATTGTTTTTCGCAGTAAAGAAGCCTATATAGCTTCGGAAGAAACAGGTGAATTCTATTCTGTTGATGGAAAATAAACTCTGCAAGCCTCACTTTTCACTTGGAACTACATTTAAGTAACTCTGCCTGAGAAAGAACAATTCTTAATTCCATCTTTTAACATCTGTCCTTGAATTTTTGTAAATAACCGTGAAGTTGTTTGAAAATTCCATTTGCCGTTAAACCTTCTAATACGTTTATCCTTCAGTGTCAACTGATTTGTGCAAAAAGCAAAATCGAATATGAACCTAAGAGATTTCCATCAAGCGATTGCCCGTGTTCATTCCACTTTTGACAGATTTACCTTGATATTTAATTATTATCAGGTTAATTTTAGTTAGCAAAAAAAGATAGATGAAAAGTTCATCCATTCGCATTGGTAGCCGCTTTTACTCGGGGGAGAGTCGTAAGGGCCAGGGCTTCTCAAATTTTTTTGTTCTGCAACCCCATTTAAAAAAAGTTTTTTATGCGACCCCTTGATGGGTAGCCTAGATGTTAATTGTTAATAATAGGTGTAAACGTCCCATTACAAAGCTCAAGAGGCATTTTTGTCTGACGAAATCATACAATTACGCACAATCCCACCCACAATACACGAAGGTAACCATACAATTAAACAGTGAGGCAAAGACATTAACTTTTATAAAGTGAATTGTTTTTTGTTATCAAGCACAACTAATGGGATGGATGCAGTTGATGGGTTTTATGCAGGTCAGCCATTCGTAGATTGATGTAAAACAACACACGACGAAGGACATTTTCAACATTTTTCAGAAAAGATCGTTTTTTTAATTTGACGACTATCAATTTTAGGAATACTTCCGTGCGAAAAAGGCTAAGAGTTTATAAACGGCTAGATCAGAAATCACTAGGTATTCATTTCTTGTTCTTATCCAAAAATGACAAACGCTGTTTTGAAAATTCTAGTTGCAAACTTTATGTCGTTCAAGAACTCCGCAAACTCCTAGCTAGGAGCTAGGCTATCTGCTTTGAGAGTAAATGTGACACCATTGCCGACTCGACTCTTGACTGTCTATCCATTGCACATATACTACGAAGAGGAGTGGTGGAGTGTCTCCAGTTCATATAGACTAGGGTTGATAAAAATAATGATTTTTATGAGTATTTTTGTGTAATGTGTAGGGGTGGCCACCTGGCGCTTGTAAGTTTTAATTAAAAAAAAATTGTAGCAACTAGAAACAGCTGAACTTTCATTCGTAATGTCAGATTTCCAATCCTGTCAAACAAGTTTTTACAACAAATTCTGCATTTTGTCAGTCTGTTCATTGCAGCCATAAGACGTTGTCTTAAGTTCGCAAGCCTGGTCCAAGGATGGTATCGCCATGGCAACTGTTTTTGTTTAATGCTCTCCCCATTCCCAACAGGGGCTGTGCGGCTATATTTGCATGACACCAGAAATGCTCTGAATCAGTGTTTCCCACTCTTTTTTGGCTAGCGCCCCCTTTCTGAAAAACAAACTTCTATCGCCCCCTACCATGCCTAGCACACATCAACACAATTTTTTCGTGCATTTCACTACAATTTAGTAAAACGCTAAGTTTTTGTTTACAAATTACATGCATGCATATTTGTTGATCATACTGTTTTTTATGACATTTGGTCACTCAAAGTTAGTAAGACAACAGAAATGTAATTATTAACTGGGTCTCCTATCGCCCCCCAAGAGCTCATTTCTGCTTCACCGCCCACTTTGAGAACCACTGCTCTAAATTGTATGTTGTGTGACTATGCCGTGCGTTCAGTTTTAAATTACTGCTCGCTTTTCGATGTGTACTTCGTACATGCGCTGTGCAGCATACATCTCGTTGCCAGGTAAACACGAAATCGCCGGCCATGCCAAGATCTGGCGCAATGCATTTACCTGACAAATTCGCGTTGTTTTCGTCACATGTTTGTTATTCGTGATATATGTTGCTAAAGCATTTGATATGTGTGTATGGTAATATAATTTCACTTTTTCCGCAGACTTGGCACCTCCGAGCAGAGTTTATCGCGTACCAAAAGCAGTAGAAAGATCTGCGAACACCGCTTTTGCCACATCATTGCCTGTCAATATAAACTTAAACTGGGGTATGTCAGCGCGTGATTGCATGATCGTGAAAATATTCTTCTTTATTAGTCAAGTATTTAGTCTCCGTGAAGGTGGCATAGTCAAAAAAATCAGCAAAATTTTTAATAGGAAATCCATTTCACGCAAAGATCGGATCCTTAGTCTTATCTTATGCGAGGGTTCCCACGCGGTATTGAAAGTATTGGAAGTATTGGATTGTGAAATCGGTTTTCAAGACCTTGAAAAAGTATTGAACTTGGCCAAAATGTGCATAAAGTTTTGAAATTCCGAATTCAGCTATTTGTTTAGTCAAATTTTGTTCCCTGTCGCTGATGGCAGTTTCGCAGATGTTTTTTGCATTTTGTTCTATGAATAAAATTTTGGAAAAATGAAGATAGGTGATGGTATTAAAGTTCATTCAGTTAGCATCGAAAATCTATTGAAAAAGTATAGAAAATGTTTTTTGAAAATGTGTGGAAACCTGTCATTCGAATATATTTGAATAAGATTTTTTCAGGATGCGAATATTTACGTGAAATCCATTCCCTATTAAAAATTGCTGATTAATTTTACTGCGTCACTTTTGCGGAGATTGATTACGTGAATAAGACATGTACAAGTTCGAATCATCGCACTGACGTTAATTAATCGGATCGGAGCCCATTCCTCTAGCTTCTTTATTGGTCATAATCTTTTTCCAGGAGTTTTTTAATTGTTTTTTGTGGTAGTTTTAGATGTTATACGTTGTCGCCTAAATACGTTTTCCAATATTTTAGTCTCTGGCGTATCGACACACTGGTCATGTAGAGACAAATCAAACCAAAATAGTTCGGCTGTTAAAATGGTGTGCTATGCGCGTGGAGTATAGAAAGTGATGGATTGTCACTACTTGTACCGACTGATTTTTTGCAGGCCCAACTGGGTTAACCGAGAAACATCAGCGGTTTCGGGACAATCAAGGGCCACATCCTCCGCTATACAATCCTCCTACAAAACCCATTATAGCGGGCCACGCGACTTCCAGAGCTGCCGAGGTACTTGGCTAAGTGAAGTTCTCACCTTCATATCGAGAGTAGTTGGCTGCAGTGTTTTTCAAGGAGTTTTGAGAGACCGAAAAAATTCTTCCAGTGGTCTCTCGAAATACAGTACAACCTCTCTGCATAACCACCACCAAAATACACGAAAACCTCGCGCTTTATGACCATCTCGGTATTCAGATGAAATAGATGCGGTCTCTCAAAACGTCCTAGCGGTCATCATGGTCAAACCATTAAAAACCCTAGTTGGCTGTGGTCCTACTTTTGTGGAAATGATTGAACATAATTGCTGGTGTTCTTGTTCCAAACTGGAAATAACAGATGCAGAATTAGGTTTGAGGAGAACACGATGCCTATTGACAAGATTGTTGATGAGGTAGTTAACTGAAGAGACTACGGTCTAAACTATACTACTCCTGTTACGGAGAACATGGAATATGAACTATTCCCTGTGCAGTAGAGCGGGAAAGCTCGTAGAATTGCCACCAAGCGATTTAACGATATCGCACTTTACTGGAAGCTTTCACGGTAGCGTTAAAATCGTTTTTGTTCTTGATAGACTCTAATTTTAAACTCAGTGAACTGCTGTCTGAAGTTAGTACAATGGTTGCACAAACAAATTGTTCTTGAAAATAAGTGTTTATCTAAAAGTAGTCTGATACAGTAATCATTAAATCAGTTTTTGCTTTCGATCGGAAATAAAGCCGCAGTCTTTTCTTTCTGATTTGACTTCACTGCTTCAGTCGGTTACGCACCAATTCCAGTTTTTCTGCTTACCTTTTCAGTTTGGCTGTTGTGTTCATGCCTTATGAATCGAAACGGTTTCCGCTGCCCCTATTTCCTATCGTTTTGTTTCGATGTATGAACAGTTTTTAGTCGATGCGATATCGATATTTTCAGCGCCACCGATGCACCGCCACACCAATCTATTTGTTCACCTCCTATTTGAGCTAGAACTTTCAGTGCAGAGAAAATGCATGTACTGCGTAAAACCGAAATGGGTCGCTTGGCGGGATGTATGTTGGCGATCAACTGCAGTGCTTCTGTGCTCACAGCAACGGCAACTCTTATCAGTACTTCAAGTAGATTTGCCAGACGCCCGTGTTTCAACATCTTGGATGGGACTTGAACTGCGCTGTTTACAGTGAGCGGCCAGTTAGTTTAAAAATATTTGATGCCAAGATGGTGGAATAATTTAAAAAATTGACAAATGATAACATCTTCACTGCAGAATGACTTAATTTATATTTCAAAATCTATCTAGAGTTAGCAGTCGAGGTCCACGCCGGACCTTGCCCAAAGTAATGAAGGAATACTGATAGTCTTTGGTAAATGTGCCTTCAAGTATGATCCTACAGGCAATGGTTCTTTGTGCAGAATTTCCAGCTTTTTTCGGTACTATTTTTTGCATAGGTTGAAAAAACGTAAGAGCGGTTTTGTGATGTCCTTAACAAAATCTTGTTTTAATAAATTAGCATTGGTCTGAATGCGTAGCTTTCAAGTTCCGAAAATCTTTTGTACCGCATGTGGCACTTGAGTACAGCCAGAAAGAGGACGCGCGTTCTGACGGCGACGCTCCCAATCCTCCAAACGTGATTGTTTAGTTTATCTAATTCTTTGTGTCGACTGCGGATTCCCACTGTTTCCTGCTAGATGCACGACTACAATTCCATTGGCGTCTAGGTCACGTTTCAAGACGTCCCTGAAGTGCAGCTTTTAATCGTCCAATCGGTCGAGGAGCATTAGGTAGCTTACTATACAGAGCTCGCTGTGGCAGGCGGTCAACATCCATCGGCATATATGATCAGACCATCGAAGGCGTCAATATCCGATAATGGTGATGAGGTCATGTGAGCCTGTTGCTTCCAGGACCGAAGTATCGGGAACACGATACCTCAGGACAACACGAAAATGGAGCAAAGACAACGGAGGTAAAAATAATTACGACGACGTTCTTGGAGTCGATGCTTTGTCCAAGTTTCACATCCATATAGAGAAGCACACTGAACACGCAGGTCATATGTGCACGACCTGGATTTTAACGCAGATGGAGAGGTTCCATTGCTCCACAAACCTGAGCGAAATCGACCAAACCCTATCGCGATCTTGCCTGTGCGATTATCAAGCTCCGATTTCAGCGAGTTTGTATTGTAAACCTTTGACCCCGGATAGCGGAACCTGTCCACTGACTGCAACATAGTTCCACTGACGCTAAATTGTGGCGGTGAACTTCCACGGAGATGACCACAGTTTTGCCATGACTGATAGTCGTGTTGAATTCAGCACAAGCGTTTGCAAAAAAGCTTTGAAGGATAGGCCTAGAGATCAACACGAAGGCCGGCATCGTCAGCATAAAGCAAGTCTCTGGTGAACAGTCCATTCAATAGCGAATTCGCACGGAGACCAGAGAGATGGAACGATTTCCCAGCGGTGCCGCAATGCAATAAAACACCAAGTGATTTCGGAAACTCACGCGTGACCAGCGCAGCGAAGAAAATAGCGAAAAGAGTGGGGGCAAGGACGCGCGCCACGTTTGATTGGAAAACACCAAAATCTTGAGCCATCGACCTGAACAATGGCATGTAAGTAGTGTGTCTGGCGGCCTAAGCATCTGAGAAAGGTAAGCAAGACAGACCTAAGCTTTGGTCAGGTCTGTGAACACCACGTAAAGAGACTGTCCTAAAATCTGCATGTGGTGCCGTAGTCACGGACAAGAGCAGCAATTGGTCAGATGGATGAACACTCTTCGGAGCTTTACGCCCAACCAATCCGCGGTGAGCAATTGCCGGGATTTCTTGCTCACCTCGCTCAGAAGACCTGGGCAAACCTTTCAAAACTGAGGAACTTCGCGCTGCTGTCAAAGCCTGTACATCTGACAAATCTCCAGGTATTCCAGCTACATTGCTCAAGTGCGATGATCCATTTTTTACAGTACTTCCTGTAAAAAAATAGATCAACATTCTTTGCGAGTGTTGGGATGAAGATTATTTTCTGAAAGAAATAAGGAATTTCGCCATACAAAAAACAAAGGTGAAAAGCAAGATAGCAACACCTACAGACGCTATCTCCCGTCCAAACTTGCGGAGAGGCTCTACCGTGAAGCGCTGTGTGGTTACCGGCGCAACAGATCAACTACGGACGCGACCTTCTGCAATTTGCAAATTAACTACATTGAACTTAGTGAAGACATCTGTGGGCTGTGACAGCCAAGATGCTGTATCTGTGACACCCTTTGACAGTCACCTTCTTTGTGCAGCAACAGGCGTACAAACTCTCTTCATCATTATCCGAGTGCACCACATTGCCTAAACTTGGAACACTTCTAAACCCTTTGGTGTCCTTTAATCAATCCATTAATACTCTGCCACATTTTAGTAAATTTTGAGTTCGGAGCAGTGCAGGATTGAATTTAATTTGCAAATTTTAAAAGTATTTGAACTTACCCGTGACGCTTGCAGCCGTCCACTGGCTCTACCATCTCTCTCTCGCTGGATTTCCTTGGCGCTCAAGCTGAAGTGTGTTCTGAAACACACTTCTGTTTTCCGGAATCTTTTCAATTCCCTTTAGGTAACTTATTCTTGTTGACACCTAACACTGTCTGTAAAACATAAATTGCCTTTCTACTTTCGAATTGAACTCGTACAAGGTTATTACTTTATTTGTGATCATTAACCCACTCCATCCAAAATTAGCTCACGCTTTTGCTTACAGGCTGATTCTAAGTGCAAGCGTGCATTTTCACACCTGACCGGTGATAGTCACTGCAACGAAAGGGGCATTATTAAGTAGCAGTTTACCCGTGCCAAGAAGTACTGCTGACGAAAATTCCAATCATAATCATTTCATTATAGAGGAGGACAGTTTTACTGTGCAGCTTTCCTTTAATGATGGAAACTGCAGTTCATCAATTTATCTCCTAGCATTTCACCTCTGTTGTGTTTCCAAAACGCTAAGTTTTTGTTTACAAATTACAGTACATGCGTACATGTTTTGTTGATAATACTGTTTTTTTATGACATTTGGTCACTCAAAGTTAGAAAGACAACCGAAATGTAATTATTAACTGGGTCTCCTATCGCCCCCCAACCGCCCATTTCTGCTTCACAGTCCCCCTAGAGTTTCTCACCGCCCACTTTCGGAACCACTATAAACGGTCATAACACTGCGCAATTCTGCGACTTCAACTGACATACAACCGACCCTCCGCATGGCATTTAGCCGCACGGTACAATAGTGTATTGCGTACGAATCTTGGCGATTGGTTATTCGGGTTTTCTCTCCAAGCTCATGATGGAAAGAGCGACCGTTTCAATTTTTCTTCAAGTGTGCGAAAACGTGTTTCATCGTTCCACAGACACCCCAGATCGACACTATGATGGCCTCCATCCAAGCTCTGGCTCGAAGCGTCACTGATGATTCGGCCTCCATATTCGGCGATCGGCCCCGACCAAGAACACAAGCGGAAGTTCCAAATGCGAGCATTAAGTTTTGAGTATTCTGAATGAGAGTGGTTGCGACATTGATTTGGTTTATAGAACATGTCGGTCCAATCGTGCGAGTGCATCTTGTCACCGATAGTGAGCTGTCGCAACGTGTTTAACTCGCCCGCTGCTCTACGTTTTCAGTGAATATCTTCACGCGTGCTTTCAAGCGTAGCGCTTCGTCAAGAAAAAGCTGGTCTGTCGCCACCCGCTTAAACATCACTGGATCGTGTGCTGGTACATCACTGGATCGTGTGCTGGTTCAAATATCGTGACAAGATGATCGGTGCGTGAATTATTGTGCTGCCATGAATGCTCGATGGTCCAAGGCGTACAAAGAATTAACGTTCGTCTGTTGGTTAAAAGCTGGCCAATCGTTTTTACCAATCAATCATGCGAGATTTCAAATTGCGATGCAATTGCGATTGACAATAGCACATCGATTGGTATGGAATTAGTGTTAATTGCGTGCTAAGTTGGTGCTCACTGTTTACATACTACTGCCGTCGTGTTGCCGAACAGTTCGTCCCTGATGCTTCGTTGCGCGTGTGACTCTCCTTCATCTGATGTTTTCCTTACCTAGTCGAACAACTGTACGTACCGTGCCGCCTTCTCAATTTGAGTTATGAGCACTTCCGTAACATGCCGGGCGAATCATTGTACGAAAGACCTACGTGTTTTACTTTGCGATCATGACAAACGCGTCAATTGTTTAAGAAAATTCATATTTGGTACTTCAGTTCATTGCTCATGGTCAGTAGCCGGTGATGCCAGCGGCGTGTGTGCTTGCCAAGCCTGGTGATGCTGGACTTGGCATTGGTCGCCCACGTCACGTGCACCGGCTGCAATTCTAGTTGTGCCAAATTACGTCACAGCCGTTGTCGTGTGAGAGTTGCTTGTATATTGAGTATGCAATAAATTGTTTTTCTTTAGTTCATGAGACGTAAATGTTTCTATTAGCTTTCGAAGCGATCGCAAAGTTGCAGTGGAAACTTAGGCAGTGATTCTCAAATTTTTGTCGCTGCGAATCCATTCGTTTTGTCAACGATTTGCCACCTCTACCACACCGACAAGAAGCAAATTTCAGTCTTCGTCCTGCCGCCAATCGCCGTCATCAAAATTAAATCAAAAAAAGGTCAGCCGATTTGCAACGTGAACATGTCAGACTACAGTGGTGGTACGATCAAGCTGAATAATGGCCCAAATGGGCGAATGAAAACTAGCGAATTTTCTTGTATATCTTTTAGTTTACGGACCTCAAAAACGCATACGTTGTTCCCTAAAAGGATTACTGGCCCCAAGGTTAAGAACCCCTGCTTGAGTAGCTTTCCCGTTAATTTTAAGGATGGGTGATTGCATGAACAGGCAGTAGTCAGCAGAACTCCTGTTTGTGTGATAAACTTGCTTCGATGCACACTTAGGTAAGCAGCAGGCTCCGCAGCTGGGCATTTTGCAAGGAACCGGAGCTCAGTTTGATATTAAGGAGCTATGGCTACGTAAAAGGTAACTCGGGGTCCCTTCATAGATACCAGCTGTTTTGCCAAATTTACTGAAAGCTGGATTTTACCGAAAAGAGTTCTCTTTATAGCAGCTTAAGCGCGATTGTTACGACACCAGACCTCAATGTTTCCGTGGTTCAATCATCGCTGAGACTGTCATCGCAGCTGCACGGGCGTGGTGTTGTAGAAGTAATAGAAACGCAAACTACCACAACATCTTTCTGTTCGGAGTGAGCAAACCCGATATGTAGTAGTGTAGCAATCTAAAAAAATAAGCTACAATTAGAAATAGTGATGTGGTCGAGACGGAGACCCGGTTAAAATTTCGAGACCGAGACTTCAAAATTTGTGCATGTTGCCGAAATTTTTCAAAAAAATGTCATCACTTCTCATCATGGGCGTCCGCAGGGGGGAAACAAGCATTTCCCCCCTTGGGATTGAAACTAAGCACCAAGATTCTCTAGAAAACATGAAGTTAGTTGCTCAATTCCGATCAATTGATTAAATTTTTGAATGCCACTGTATTTTCCGGTATGACACTCACACTGCACAACAGCCAAGTTCACTGTTCTGGTGTCATGCAGTGGTGAGCTTGCAGTTCACTCACTCCTTTGCGTGGCCAAACTTGGGAGAGAATTTGTTCTGGTGTTGCTGTTTATTGCGTTAACAATATCATGGCAGCAAATCTTCAAAGGTTCGCTTCAAGTTACGATAGAAGGCGTTTCACCGTTTGTTGCCTTTGAACACTGGTGCCACGTACAGTAATTTTTAGACTGACCTAATGATCTAGTGATTTTTTAATGCAATCTCATTAGTTTTTGCAAAATATCAAGTTTTCCCCCCCTGGAAAAGTTTCTGCGGAAGCCCGTGTTTCTGACTTTAATTTTTTCAAGTTTCTGGCATTTTTCCGACATGCTTTGGCTGTTTCTTACCTGCCAATACAACAAACAAAAATATTTGAATCGTTGAAATTTTAATAAACCATTTCCTTGCAATATTCAAGGTCTCGAGGCCTGAAACCTTCGAGACCGAGACGAGACCTGAAACCATCGAGACCGAGACGAGACCTGAAACCGTCGAGACCGAGACTCGGTAAAATGGGTCTCGAGACCGAGAACAAGTCTCGAGACTCCACCACTGATTAGAAAACAATGCAAACTTGCGCTTAAACCATGGCTTACGATGTATAGCCTACTGTTAGCGACAGTGCCGGATTTAGATGGTGGGGCCCAGGCGTGGTGGGAGACCCCATGTGCGGATACAAAATGTTTAGGTAGGGATGATCGATGAAGTCACTAGTATTTCCACATATCATTAATATTTACGACGTAATCTTGACGTCACATTTGTTAATTCAACTAACAAAACTTTATGATGCAGCATGGTATTTGACAATGATTAGTGAAACTTGCAAAACCAGTCGCTAGAAGCATCGCATTTTCTTTTCAACATTTGCTTGAAAAACGTTTTGAAAATTTTTTGGAAAAACTCTGGGCGATCCCACGTTTTCATCATCTCCAAACGCCAGTCCTTCCTTAGCAATAAATTTTATGACAGAAACCAAACGTTGCAGGCAGAGGCGATTTCCGATAGTGTTCGCATTTTTTGACCTGACTGGCTAGTTCTGTATCAATTCTTCAAAGTGATTAGCATAATTACATTTGCGACTACATGTAATCGTGGCATCTATATGTTCCATTGAATGCTCGTAGCTTCTCAGTCGCTCAAGAGCGTGCGTCCAGTCGAAGATTCCTTTTCTAATAACCAAATGCGCACGTTTAGTCGTATTCGCGCGCATCAGTCTACAAGTGAAACATTTAACAAAAGTTTGTAAAGGAGAAACACAAAGTTAGCTTCTGCGAACTACTTCGCCATTGTGGTTCTGGCAACGAATAAGACTTGTGGTACATTTTCGTGACAAGTTCCTGTCTTTTCTGTGTTGTGGAACATCATGTTTTAAAAATGGCTTTTCATCACAATGTCAAAAAGAATCTGTTTCATATTTCAACCAATATTCCCACACTTTTTCCGGTATACTGACTGGCCAGAGACCGATATCGTTGCTTTCAGCGATAGGGTCAGCCATCTGATCTATCGTGTTTTTCGATGATACATCTTGAAATAAGCGTACGGCATGGGGGTGCAGAGGATGCGATCGCATCCCCTAAGCTGGAAAATTGGCCGTTATTCGGGAAAAAATGTTGAACATTTGTGCAAATTGTACAGCTGCATTCACAAGTGAGACAGTGTCTATGTTGCCATATATCATGTTTGTAGGAAACGAAAATGTATCATCCAACATGCCTTTGGGCAACAAGAAGAATTTACCCCAAATGCTCTGAAGTTACCCCAAGTGGGGTTCTTGCAAATGGGCTGAAAACGTTTTGGTTTTAAGTGGGGTTCTTGCAAATGGGGTGAAAACGTTTTGGCAAAGGTAAAAGTTGCCTTTCATTTTGGGTACTTTTCCATATAAATTACCTCAATTCTTAAAAAAATAACTCATTTTTTTGCTGTGCATCAATGGCAAAAGGTTTGATGAGACTATTTTTATCTTCTTTTTTGCCTCTGATGGTAAAATAGACACTGCCTCATGGCAAAATTATCACTTTCTTTAAGTGAACTAGAATCATTTGGGAATTCCAACAGCCTTCATGAAATTTGGGCCAATTAAAAAATGTCATTCAGGTTTTGGATAAAATTAGATACATTTGGGTAAATTAGGAGCATTTGGATATGGTCCAACAGCTTCAATTATATCTTGGCGAATGAGAAAAGCTTTTCACAAATTTGGGTGAAATTAAAAACATTTACATAAATTGGAAACATTTGGGTGAAGTCCATCAGCCAAATCAAATTTGGCAATTTGTAATAGCTTCATTCAATAGACTTTTCCTACAGTTGTGTGCAATGAAGCAGATCATTGAAAACAAGCCCGTCTGGCATCTGGTGCTATATCCACTCACACTTAAATGCTTTGAAATATGCGATAAATTGTTCAGCGGATAGCAGAAGCAAAAGTGGAAACATGGAACAAGCCTGGAAACTCAGAGAAAGGATCGCTACATTTCATCTAGACAAAACAGACACTCCCTCCAAAACCCTTGAAGTCCCGCGAAAACCACGTTTCTTGCAAAGCTTTGCAATCCTATGACTCGCCAGGCGATTGAGCTAGAGAGCTGTTCAAACCCTCTACGGATACAGCAAGTCTTATAGTCGAAATCGAAAAGAAAATTTTTTCGTTTTCCGTGGGGGTTTTCGGCGTAATTGGGGGTGTTTTTTCGCCGTAAGTGGGGGTGTTTTTGGCTACCTTTACCTGGCCCAACCCATTGGGCCATTAATATGGCTCAAGACTTTTTCGGAAACTTGGCCAAAATCTGCGTCTTTAAAGCCCTTGAATGACTTTCTAGCATATCTGTAGCGGAAAGTATGGACAAGAAATCCAAATTTGGTGAAAATTTCTGCACCCACAAACCCAAGTTGAGTTGGAACACAACCATTTTCTAAATGGCCATCACTCGCCAGCGGATCGAGCTAGAGAGCTGTTCAAATCCAATCTGAATGGGGAAAGACTTGTAGGTTAGGCTGAAATAAAACTTTTCGCCGTGCGATTTCGGTCTTTCTGGCTATGTTTACAAAACCACAGGTTGTTTTGACAGGTATCTCTAAACAATCCGTGACGTCAGCGGCCCGTGGAAGTGCGTGAATCGAGCAGAATAAGCGGCGCGAAACCGCGCGAGATTTAAATGCATTCTAGGCTATAGTACGAGGTTTAAGAGTTTTGATGGACTTTTTAACATTTCTGGTTGATGAGTTGTGAAAAAATGGTAGAATATGAATATGGGAAATCCCCTTAAGGCCATTGGGAATTCCTGACATATTTGGAATATTTTGGGCATAACTTTTGAACCAAAAACGCTAGAAACTTGATCAAGGGCTCTAAAAACGTGTATTTTAGCCCAGAATCCAAAAATACTGCAAGCCACACTTTTGGCGCGTGGGATCGGATGATGACGTCATATAATTAACCAAAAACAGACCCCATCATGAGCCTATTGGCCCAAAACCCCCCGTCCAAATTAAAAAAAAAATTTATTCTAAACTACACGACGCCATTAGGCATTGCAGGGTTTGAACAGCTCTCTAGCTCTATCTGCTGCCGAGTTATGTCCGGCCAAAGTTTGCCCTGAAAGGGAAAATTATGCCTTTTCTGAAAAGTTAGGAATTAGGTCACAGGTGTGCTAGCAAGTCAATCAAGGGCTCTAGAGACGCGGATTTTCACCTAGTTTGCAACAAAACTTTGAGCCAAAAGAATGGGTCAATGGGTCAGGGCCCAGGGCCGGCCAAAGGTAGTCAACATTTCCAAAACATGCCCTTTTTGTGACGTCACCTCCAGAAAACCCCCCACTGAAACCAAAAAATTGTTTTTTTCGATTTAGACTACAAGACTTGCTGAATCCGTAGAGGGTTTAAACAGCTCTCTAGCTCAATCGCCTGGCGAGTAATAGGATTGCAAAACTCTGCAAGAAAAGTGGCGCACGCGGGACTTTAAGGGTTAACCCTTTAAGTCCCGCGCCCGCCAAAATTTTGGCGCAAGTTTGCAACGCTGTAACTCGCCACCCGATTGAGATAAAGAGCTATCCAAACCAACCTCGGATTCAGCAAGTCTTCTGATTGAAATCGAAAAAAAACGATTTTTGTTTTCGGTTTGGGGTTCGCTGGGAGAACCGCTGCAAGTGGGGTGTTTTTGCTTTTTTTTGACCATCTTTACGTTGCCCTGGACCACAACTCATTGGACCATTATTTTGGCTCAAGCTTTTTTTGGAAACTAGGCCAAAATCCGCGTCTATAGAGCCCTTGAATGACTTTCTAGCATCTCGGGAGCAAAAAGTATGGCTCATAAACCAAAAATTTACAAAATTTTGCTCCCTCAAAAACCACTCTGGGGGGCATTTCGCCCCAGGCAATAACTCGCCGTCAGTTTGAGCTAGAGAGCTGTTCAAACCCTCTAAAGACTCGTGAAGGTAAGTAGTTTGCAATAAAAAAACGTTTCAATTTAGAATGTCAGGCTTTTTTTTAATGCTTATATAATGATAGGATGTTCATGTTATTTTTTGCTGACGTCTGCATTTGTGCCCGACCTCCCTTTAAGACCCGCTGGAGCCATTTAAATGACATAAATTTGTTTTAGTTTAGCTGTTTTTTGGTTACATTTCGGGACTTTGAAGGGTCCGAATGTTTTTTTAGCGTTCCTGGTTCCAAGATTAGGGCCAAGAAAACTTAAAATTAATTTGGGAAATCCCCCAAAAGTATTGAGAAAAGCCCCTTACCAATTAGCTGTTTTTTGGCCTAACTTTTGAACCAGAAACG
>JGI24158J21664_10003481_pt1 | contig 19765 bp, 12 predicted proteins | sample Ectturendosymbi3_FD_21664 | JGI IMG/M metagenome (IMG submission 21664) | reverse complement strand
TTCTTATAAAATGCATGAAAACTGAAGTGTTCTACTGCAAGAGCGATATGCACGTGCGACCAATGCGATTCAGCATTTTGTGCAATCCAACTGACAGTTCTGATGAAACCCAGTTGATGTGTTCTACTATATTGCTGTGCTTGTTTGCATCCAAATACGATATTAATGGAAGCAGGCTGAACTACAGCACCGTGTCCAGCAACAAATTCAAGTATATTAATATGTAAATCATCTGCAAGGACAAAGCGTGATTCGTGTTGCTGTCAAAACACCTCTAGAAACAAGATTGGGAATCTGTATGTATAAAACGTCACTTCTGCATCGATCCGAAGAATATATTGGTTTCACACCAAGCTGTCCCCCCCACATTTTACAACAAAATTGCGCCCATGTTGAGAAGCCCTAGTTGCAGTCTTCATCGTCACCTGCACACTTGGTCTATCTCAGTAGTGTAGGAGGCGGGGTGCAGGGGTGCAAGCGCACCCCCAAAAGCTTGGATTTGTTGAAAATCCGTGCAAAATCTCTGAAAATTTGAGCAAAATCTCTGAAAATTTTGGCAAAATCCCTGAAAATCCGAACAAAATCCCTAAATGTCTAGGAAAATCACCGAAAATCTGAGCAAAAATGGCTCCCAACGTTGTTTGACTTTGAAAAATGGAGTCCAAGGTTTGCAGAAAAACAAGTGAAGACCATTTTTTTGGAGGTCACACCATAAAAACGGTCGGCAGAAATTACACGACCACTTTTTGCGCAAGTTTGGGAAAATTTGGGCAAAAAATCCTTTGCACCAACAGACTGCCAACAAAGGTTACTGGCAGCATTGCAAGTTTTTTCGTGTACCTTTTGTGTCACTTCTAATCTTGCCCCACGCGTTTTTTCGGCGTGGACATGTGTGTGTTTTGCTAATAATAACACTTTTCAGACATTGAACAAGTTACTTTTTAAGGTTAGATAAGTTTGAGAATAATTTCTGACTTGTTTTGATGGCCGCTTCTGCTTCGGAAATGTCTCAGTGAGCCTGGGTAATGGTGAGAATGTCTATGGTTATTAACCGTGTTTGTTAAAAAAAGTTACCCGAGTAGTTGGGTCTTCACTGCCATGCAGTCAGTATACATCCGGATGAACTCGTCCTTGAGCTCCCCCTAAAATCCTGGGTCCGCCTATGATACACGGGGCACATCTGCCAAAAAATGGGGCACGCTCAACACATCGCCGCTAGGTCAGTCTACACAAGGTAAAGATTGAGGAGTTATATTGAAATGCAGTACGTAATAATTCTAATCTATGAGCATTTTTAGGTTTATTATGTGCTTAGAGGCGCATTGTATTTGTACGGTAAAGCATGAATTTCAGCTTACCGCATTGGTTTCATTTAATGTTTGGTAATCATAAAATTTGTTTTGCCATGCAGTGATAGTAGGTAATTAGAATGTGAAAAAAGTGGTGTCACTTACATATATATGGAATTGTGAAGGACCAACAATAAATCCTTGGGGTACGCCACATGTTGCATCAAAAAATGAAGATTTAGTATGCGATTCTGATGCATTGAACCCTGGAGTCCATGTAGGAAGCAAGAAGTTTTAGGGGTGTTCCTCTTACTCCATAGTAAAACAGTTCTACAAGTAATATATTATGATCAACACAGTCGAAGGCTTTGCTCAAGTCTAGAAACAGAGTGCAAGTTAGTAGTTTGTTATCCTTATTACAAATCATGAAATACCTGTACGTGCCTTACCGCTTTCGGTAGTCACTGTCCCACTGCATTACCTGCCAAGATATCTGCGTTTAAAATTAACACGTGCCAAAACACCTATTACTGTAAATGGAACATTCGTTGCCATGTTGTTGTTACGCAATAAAGACCAACAGTAGAACAATGTGCTCGCAAGTTTCGCAACCTGCCTCTCAAGGCAAAGGAGCGGGCATGAGTGAACTGCAAGCTCATCACACCAGAACAGTGACCCCGGCTCTTGTGCGTGCAGTGTGAGTGTCATTCAGGCAAATAAACTGTTACTGCAAGAATCAAATCAATCGGAATTACGCTGCTGACTTCAGGTTTTCTAAAAACTTTTGGTTCTTAGACCCAATTTCAAGGGGAAAATGCCCGTTTTCCCCCCGTTGCGGACGCCCATGCTCGAGAGTACGAAGTGATTGTAATGAAATTGTGAATTGACTTTTCTAGCTAATTTGTTTCGTTACGCAATAAGAACAAAAGTCAATATGCAGTATAAATTCCTGGAAACAATTAATTGTTACCATACTCACTATAGCAGATGTGAGCAAACTACGGCCCGCAAGGGCATTTTGTGCGGCCTTCAGGGCAGTCACGCGTACATACTGTAGATTGTACATATTTCGAGTCTGTCAAGAAATTTTATCGTTTAGATAGAATTCTCAGAGATTTTATTCCACACGCATTTTTACTCAACCGGAAGCAGCGGTAGGGCAGTAGTGGAGTTGAGGGCAATGGAAACTTACAAAAAATTCTTTACGAATATGCTTGTTTCTGTTCAGCAACAATGCTAATATCAAAAATAACAACAGAAATTACAGATAACCGTTCTGAAATTTCTTAGTACTCGAATAGCTGCAATTTGCTTCAATTCTATCTTGATAATCCATGAAATTACTAACCATACTTTTATCAAAAAGGCACCTCTGCCCCGCTTTTGAAAGAGCAGTGATCCTCTCTCCGGCGTCCCTGACCGTAAGTGACTATTGTTACCTTCATTTTGAGCTAATGTAAAGTTTTTGAGGTAGACATATGTAATATATGCAGCCCTCGGTAGCAATAAAGTTTTCAATGTGGCCCTCCGTAGAAAATGTTTTCCCACACCTGCACTACAGTACATCTTTAAAAACGTTTTTGTAAATTATCAACCAAATAGTGATTGATCTCCACAGAAGTGACGCAGTCGAATCTGTCAGCAAATTTTTTAATCGGAAATCGATTTTACGTGACTCTCTCATATGCTTCATCAGTATTGAAATCTGCAAGCAATTGCTTACGGGTGAAATGCTGAAGGAATAAAGCAAGCAAACTGAAAGACTAACATGAATAAATCAAAACAGAAGTTGCGGCAAGTAAAATCTGGTTCTCATGCAATTGCTTTCACTAAAATAGAAAAATTATGACGCCAATTACCGAGCAAAAACTACAGCTGCGAGCAACGCGGTGTCACGCAACACAAAGCAGTCAGTGGAAGGCGAAAGCTGAAAGATGGTCTTGAGGTTGACAGACATACTTTAGGGAGGGCTTAAATAGTTAACGTAGGAATGGGAGACACCAATATTTGTACATAAAAAACTACAAGTGTGGTAAGAAAGGGATCTAACAATTGCGCGAGGCTGAATGGAGTCTAATTGAATTTTGGGTGAACAGTCCTTTCAGTGGAACCAAACCTCTGAGATGTGTCGGCAGGCAACGAAATTTCTTGCTTTTTCCAGCTACATGCCTTTGTGAAGCTGATTTTTCAACACTAGGTATGATTAAAACCAAGCACCGAAAGCAACTTTAACCAGAAGACGACATCAGGTGTGCATTGACGACCACAGACTTTTGAAACAAACTTTATCACCGAAATGTGTGAAAGGCGTTAAATAAACCAATTTACTAAAAATAGTGTTTGTACAGTATTACCTTGAGTCTGCGACGATTTATGCTGGTCCGAAAATCGTCCGGTCTATTTTCGGGCTTGGGAAACACTGCGCTCTAAACGACCTCACTTCATTCCTTCCAAATTACCACTTGATTCCGCTACTGTTAAAGTTTTATATTTTGCCATACAAAAGGCATTTTTGAACACTGCCCCGATTCGCTTGATTTTGACAAGTTTCGCAGCGTAAAGTGAGCGGTCGGCTCCTCAGATTCCCAGCCTCGGGTCGTAAAGCTTTGGAAAAGGGTGTTTTGCCCTCATGAGGTCGGTGCCGCTGCCTCCACCATGCGGCAAATCTCTTCCCACTGAGCTGTTGAGTCTGTATTCCACAAGATAACAACATGATCCAGACGATAGCTTTCGTTGTGGAAGAGTCACTTACGGAGACCAATGTAATAGTGATAAATGCAATAATAAAAACAACACATACTGATAGTCGGGTAAGAGCGTGAAAGATCCACGTCAAAACAAAAGAAGTTTCAGAAAAACACGGTCAAACCAGTCGACATGATACGAACGCATGATTATTGCACACGAAAGGTTGTACAAGGGTGGTGATGAAAACGCAAGCGCTGAATTCTCTCACAAACTGTAGACAATACGCTGAGCATCTGACACTGCTGGAGCAGCACGATATATTTAGACAGTCTGCTTAATCGCAAAATTAGACGACCACGCGGCTTTCGAAGTCTGCTGATAGCAAGTAGCGCTTTCCACCCACGGCGGGACAGGTCTTTATTTTTACGAAAACAACGCATTTGCGAAGCGTTCCACTTTTTAGGAGTTCGACCTTTCGGGCCTTGCTCCCAAAGAACTGGGCGCACTTTTTGCATTGTCGAAAATTACATTTTCTTTCCAACGCGTTGGCGCGCACATAAGTTCCAAATCTTGATTTACACGAAACTAGAAAAATTGCACCAAAGCAACTTAACAAAGCATTGCATCCAAGATTTCGAATGTGCCCAGAAAAGAGTTAGAACAAAACTATTCTCAGCGAAGCCTATAGTCCAAAAACAAATGCCCCGCCTCTATCGATCTCACGACGATGAAGAGGAGTCAAACAATGTCACTTGGCGTTGATTTCACTCTTTTTTGGAATTCACGAGGAGCATCACGAAATACGAATATCCGGGGGCGGGTAAAAGTGCGACATACGAATCAACTTCAAAAATCTCTGTAGCGATAACTTGTAACGCGCTTTGCTGTCGAGTAGCATGAAAACGCTATCAGCAAATTTTTCATTGCAACGACAAAGCGCATGTCGGACTTCTGCCAAAAAGTGGTTAGTGCAGTCATTTAAGCGATTGACCGTCCGATGACAGATTGAAAAGACGGGGATTTCCCCGGGCGGTCGGTTCTTCAATTCATTCAGAATATGACATCGCCCAGCGCAGGTCAACGTGACAAATGAATATAAAAAAAATTGAAAACGCTGTTAGCGGTCGGTTCATTGAGGGGCTAGTCAACTTTTCAGTGCAACAGACCCAAGCGACCTGCGTTTCGTGCATAGTGAGCTTTTCATGCGAAAAGCGACGTGAAGCGCCTCTTGCGTAAAAGTTGTTACCCGCTGCACTGCAGACCCTTGAAACCGTGTTTTTGACCCGTGGTGCGTCCACAAAATCCTCTTTGAAAATAAGTAATTAAAGCCATTCGCAAACTTCCGCCACGTTAGAAGACAATTCGCGCACTCCCAATTTTCGTACTTTGAACATGTTCAAAAAACTTCTGCTGCACAAATCAACTCACACTACCAAGCTGGCTGTGTGTTGAAGTGCTCGCAGTAAAAATGATGTCGATCTCAATCATTGACAAGTAATTTGAGAGGAAGCTTATTTGACATGTGGCCTGAGGTCGATTTACCTTTTCTGCAACGCTTTGCCCAAAAAACGGTAACGGAAGCGCATGAATCAGTGTGCCGCTGCGCAAACGATCAAGTCCGGTGGGACAGTGATCCCCCATCGCAGAAGCGGAAAAGAGCTCCGTTAACTAAGCGAACCCATCACAGTGGCTACGGTAAGGTCAGCCCCTCCTCATTCGTGCCAGTTTCGCGGCCACTTCACGCTCATACCCGCAATGGTGTCATACAGTTTCGGAAAAAAAGAACAATCACACAATGACATTATTCAGTCTTAATTGCACGCTCGTATCAGCTTCTCCACTTGGAATTACTCCCAAACGGCAACAAACAAACATTTATCATTCGCATTCAGGCTTCGATATCCGCGAAAGACTAGTAGACATTTGCGGCACAAATCGCTCCTGGTCCAACCTTTTCAGGCAACGACAGCGAACAACTTTAGTTAACGCCGAAGCGCGCATGAGTTCAGAGGTTTGATTTAAGAACAAAGACGAGATACACGTTTGGGAGCTGTCATGGTGTAAGTTCGTGTGGAGACTTAATACGAGCTGAAAAATCGAAATTGCGGTGATTTGAAATAAAGTTACGATAAAAAAGGCATAAAAACGTAAGTGTAAGAAACAACAGTGAGTAGAGTGATACGAGAGGAGCAGCATTTCATTGCAAATGGCTATAACGCACGGTACACATGTCACTTGTTTTACACATGTTGTGATGACGTCAGGCCCGTAGCCACGGGGAGAATTCGGGGGCAGTGACCCCAGATTTTGTTGTACCCAGAAAAATTTGTTTTAAACATGTAATGAAAACAAAAATCTTGCGCCCCTAAAATGTATTTACCTCCCCAAACCTTAAAACCTGGCTACGGGCCTGGATGATGTAGTCTCACGATAAAGGATCGCTGAGAGCGGAGTTCGGCTTGGCACACTCTTCGTCGCAATCAAACCATTAACTAGGTTCTGTTGGATTCAGCAAATTTGCAGAAATATAGTTTCTTGAAGATGAAAGGTCATGCGAACGTAGGCTTGAAATAGGCTTCTGCAGATAACTTCANGCAAACTCACAAGATTCCGAGCGAGCAGTGGTCGATTGACAAGAAAACTATTAACACTCACAAGTTTGAAGCTGTTGCAGATTTGGAGCTGTGCTCCAATGCTCTTTCGACCTTAATGCTGCCTACGCGACTGGAAAAAGTCAATTCCGAAGTAAAAAGAGAATGAATGCTGCGCATCTGCTGGCAAGACAGACAATGGAAACGGTATTTTGACTCGAGATGGTTGACTTTCAATCCAATTCAGTGATGAAACTTGACGGGAAGTAACCGACCTTTGATGAAATTAAATGAGAAACTCAATTATTTGCCGCTGTTATGTTGCTGGATGAAGTGCTAGAGTCTTCAGAGAAGGACAAAATTCCAAACAACTGCAGCAGAGCTTACGAGGAGTGTCTTATCAGTCAAGTATGGTTTTCTACGTAGTCAGTGCGATGGGTTGAGAGCAGAAGAATAAAGTTTTCTACAATGAGTTAACGAACTATTTCGATCTATCTTATAATACTGCACGCACGCAAATTGGAATACAGCGTAACCTGCGCTTTTGGTTCACTTAAGCGGGTTCCTACGCAATTGTAAATATGAATTTACAGACTTTTTCCAGACTTAACTTTTCCGAATGACATACCCAAGCCACATGCAGGGGCTATAATAGTTAACACGATGAAAGTAAAATTATCAATCTTAACCAAATATTACGAAAAAGCATGTTAAAAGACCAAGCCTGAATAATTTTTTTTCACACTAACAGACGAAAATGTTTTTTTTTTCAAGACTCTGTAGGAGTTTCGCTTAAAGCTTCTCGCATCGGCGGTTTCTTTTTTTCGACTCACACGCAGTAAACCTGTTACTGATAAACGAGCAATTTGATCAATCTCGTGCGATCTCGAACGGAGTTACCAGCAACACAACCCGCAAGCCGTTTAGCAGATAAATGTTCCTCTTTCGAAAAACTTACTCGGCCTTCGCACTCCCCTTTCCACCAGCCATGGGCATCACCAGCTTTGCTGACGACGTTCACGACCTGTCCTTGCCTGAGCCCGATCTCCTGGGGCGACCGGGGATCGAAGTCAAAGCAGACCCTGACGCGGCCGAGGAAGTCGTAGGTCTTTCCGTTCACAGCTGCGCTCAACACAGAAGCAATGTGACGACAGAAAAGTCAGGTGAAGTTTACTGAAGTCAATCGTCCAGCGTCCTCGCCACAGTCACCAGCGAGGCGAACAGTTCGTCGAAAGCGCCACACGTCGGACGAGTTCCGATTAAATACTTGAAGACATGGCAAATACTCGCAGAAAAAATTTGTTTAAACAAACAGTGGAACAAAATGTTCCAAAAATTTTTTCAGTCCGTTTTATTAAAATATTTGCATGGGCAAGTTTGATCACTTTGGCAGACTGATGTGCAGGGGTGTAACGAGAGGGTGAAGGGGGCACAATGCCCTGAGCGCCGAAAAGACCCCATAATGTTGCAAATACTTTCTTCAGTGCGGTAAATTCACTCCCAAAGGACCTCATGTTCGAACAAGGGGGCGCTTAACTTGTTTCTTACCCCGGGCGCCATCTAACCTCGGGACGCCCCTGCTGCTGTCTGTCAAGTGGTCTGGAGAGAACTGGGATATTGGAAAACTGGGGTGATCATTCCCAGACATAAGAAGGGATATAGCAGAGAATGCACTAACTACCGGACATTTTCCTCTTCGGCATTCCTGGAAAAGTATACAGTGCTTTGGGAAAGATGCAGTGAGATATAATTGAACCAAAGCTTGAGGATGCCCAGTGGGGTTTTCGTCCTAGCCGTACCAGCAAAGGGTGAGCGTTTCCATTAGGCTATCAAAATGGTGGAAGAACGTTACCAACTTTGATGGAACTGCAAGATGGTGGCAGATAATGAGAGATGTCCCAAATGCAGTTTACAAGAAATTAGTGACAAAAATAAGATGTATGATGTTACAGATAAAGTTATTGTTTTTGTGCCGAGATAGGATTTGGATTGTTGCCTTTCATGTATTTTCGCGTGTTTACGCTTTCAATCTGCAAATCTATTATTTTTTTAGAAAGAAATAGATCTAAAGTTAGCTTTTAAGCACAATGCTCCGGATTGTATTTCTTTCCATTTGTTTCACTTATTTGGAGTTTGTCTTCTGTAGCCAATAATGCTCAGAAAGATGTAAGCATAAAAGTAGTTTTAGAAATGCATTGCTGATAGAGTAGCTGCATCCTATTGCTAACGTTATTCCATATATGGTGAGTGTTTAATGGAAAACGTAACTTTCGGCAAAAAAAAAAAAAACACGTTTTTTAAAAAAAACGTAACTTTCGGCAAAAAACACGTTTTTTAAAAGTGATCAGCAAAATATACCAACAGATTCGGATTCAGCACCTTCAAATTACTCAAAGTCAAAATCCTTCAAAAACCTTATGGAAGAAAAATCATGTAGATGTAGACCTTTGATCCGCAATGCCTATGTCTCTTTCGTGATCAGGTTATTTACTTTCAAAAACGCACTGAATACGAATCAAACTTATTTCTGGAGAAACACTGCAGGATTGCCAACTGAAACTATTGCAGTTTTATGGCAACACGTTGGAGTGTTCCTTGATGTAATTGATTGAAGATGAGTACAAATTAACGAAGTTCGTGATTATGGAAAAGGTGAAAAACTTCCTGGAAAAGTTGGGGTCTGGATTGATTGAAAAAATAATACTTCGGGCAAACTTTAATGCAACCTGAGCAGCGTTTCAACAAGAAACGAAAAGGCACTAAAAATACAAAGGGATCAATAAGACACTAAATGATATTGAGCATCAGAAAAAAGTAAGCTGTTTTTGCATTGCAACTCATTACGTAGGACAGCGCATTCGCAAAAAACGCGTCATGGTGATAAGATGGAACACACAAGTAGAACATTATCAGAATTGTTCGGCAAGACATACTTATCTGTCTGACTCCGTTGACTACTTGGTCAACATGATGATTGCGGGAAGATCGGTTGAAATCAGGTGGAGAGGGCCGAACAGGCCGGGGGGTTGGCAGGGGAGGTGGTCCTGACGCACTCGGAAAAAAATTTGGGTCTCGATAAGGGATCTTCAGAGTGGTTTCCAAACCGAGAAAGGATGTACTCATTGTGTTTTCCTGATAATGCCTGATCAGGTCCTGTAAAAATAGGATGTCATTCAATCTCAAAAGCGGAGAATCTCCAAACACAATGCAAGCCCGTAAGAAAAATAGTTAATCAAATAACGATGATTAAAGTATATTAGTTTCCCCAAAACTCCGTAACCGCAGCCCCATCACCGGTTATCAACGTTTTCTACAACAAGTTCGCTTGAACCAATTCCAGTGAAGACCATATAAAACAGCACTATAGAAATTTTAGTTGAATCTCCTTTCAAAATTGTGTTTGCCTCCTGCACAGACCTTAGCGTAGGGGTGCACAACTTTCGCTATTGCCGGTCGCCAGTGAGTTTAAAAATTTTTTGCATTGCTTCTGTTCTGCTTCCACACGTCTGGCCGTCTTTCTGCTATGTATCTTCGTACAGTAGACCAAGGGTTTTTGTTGAAGCACGGCCGCCATAACTAATATTNTAAATTACTTGTGAACGGCNTCAGGTTGTGTATCCCTGTTTTAGCGGTAACTCCATGTCCGNCACTCCTGCCCCGTGATCATCCCGGTTTCAGCATCAATGCGANGCTTAAACTGTTCCAACTGGAATTTGTTATTTTTGACTGTTTCGTTCAACGCAAAGTTNGCTTCGACCGGTTTACAGTGGTGCATGAACTTGGCTCCAAGGAAAACACTATTCAAGCAGTGTACAACTTGAATCATTTTTAAATATATAACATTCAGGGCGTATTGTGGAACAGCCCTTGCCACCCAACTTAATTTGGAAGCATTTGATCGACGCATCACCATCAAGCCTTTCGTTCGACTGAAGCACATTGCAAGTCTTTCCGTGTGTTATCAAATCGTAGCATGTGTGTGGTGAGTAGTTCATAGGACGAAAAACACACCGAAAATAACACAAATTCTGGAATGATCAGCCCAATGTTGCACTCCAGAAACTTGATCACCACATTTTACGGCTTAACCATCCTTTTTTGATAACGGCTTTGTCTGTGCATCTTATCGAACAAAACGGTGTACATCTTTGACAAAAATAGAACTCCGTCTGTTTCAACTTCGCCTCAAATCATGGCTGAAGGGAAACTTTCCAATGTGACTACACAATAACGATCGAAACTGCACATTCCTAACGAATCGTCTACATTACAACGAATGGTCCAAAGTGATATGGAACCGCTCGTATTCTTGCTTGCATTTACCAAATAGGCGACTAATGCGCTACAACGACAAGGCATTCGGTGCGATTCACACAGCTGATTGTCGTAAGTACTTTCCAGTCACAAAAAAAGCAAAAACTTGCTTTTACTTGAATGAATTTGTTTGTAGGTCAAGACTCGGCTTTGCTTGATACGCACATATTCAACATTAAGGAACGCGTCGAGCGTTTCGTTTCAAGTCGTTCAAAAAGATTGGAAGTCTCGTTTGCGTTACTGCCACATACGGCAGAACCTTTGCCTGTATTCCTGATTTGCAAAGTAACCAGATACGGCAATGATAGCAGGAAACCACGTAGCTGATCATCATGCCACGTTTAACTCTTCGTTGGTGCATTTTCACAAACCGCACTTCCATCGACAAAAGCAAGCTTTAAATCACAAAAGAAAAAACTGGTTCTCAGACGTTTCAAACTCCGATATTATCATTCTGCCATCCTTTGCTTCCAGTCGGACTTCACAAATACGAGGGTGACTTGGGTTTTCTGAAGGTGCAGTTTTTTGAAATATTGCTTGGCACAGATATGCGTGAAGGGCCCCTAAATAAAGAGATCTACCTGGACAGATCTGAAGTTCTTGCATTCTGCGACGTAGTATAGACCTTCCGACGATTTGTTAATTTTGATGTGCTTTAATTCAGAATTATACCTTCAAAACAAAACAAACAAATTCATGCAAGATTAGTCCATGCTGACCCACAAGTACAGATGAACATAGGACAGAACGTAGCCCTGCGTGGGGCGATCAGTGGTCACTGTCAGATGAGCACGGAGCAACATGAAATCAATTCCTGCATGAAAAGGTGATCGAGGCAATTCAAGAAATCGTTTGTTTTCACTGGTTGTTTTACAAAATAGCACCGCAAAGGTTACAAAGGCATGCTAAAAATTCGCCCCAAACTGTATTTTTTCTGTTTTTTTTTTGAATGAATTTTCTCACCCAGCTTTTACGAAGACTGGATCGAGGGAAACAAATGGATGATTGCAGCGCTGGTGTAATTAAAAAAACAACAAAAACGAAATCATGTTACCTATAAATTAACCTTTTTGGTGATATATTTTCCAGTAAACATTTTCTAATCTCCTTAAACTTTCGACCTCCGCCTAAAAACAGGACAACAGACATTCTGAAAAATATACAAATCGACGCAGAAGTCCACTCTTACATGAGGCTGATGGCCATGTGTCCATCCCTGGTACGAACCAGAAAAGTGCCGGTGGGCTTCCCCTGCAGCAAATTATCTGCATCGCCTCTGTTTGCTTCGCCTGCATACCTAGAAGACACGAGAGTTCAGCGAATGCAACAGCGAAATATAAAAGAAAAATGTCACACAAACTCGACGGGGATATTGGCTCAAAGCACGCGTCTACTCTGTAGTGGGCATTTTTCAAGCTTGTTGCTTTTGCCAGGAGCGGTTTGAACGAGTTGGAAATTGTTGCCGTACAAGAAGATCCCCATGCATCTCCAATCTAACGTTGTACAGAAACACGACGTGCAAAAATTAAGCGATCCCAATATCCTTGGCTTGCTTTTCGAAACAAAATAGCGCCAACTCAGTGGGACTACTTCAAACTACAAGTCCAGGGTCACTCTGGTAAGGGGATTGGATTCTGAAAATGAAGCACCAGCTTTATTTAGTTTAGCCTGAAATTGAAAATACAAGATTAGGGAATCTCATTAATCGCTCTTCCCAAATATCGTACATCAGCACGAGGAAGAACAAATGTGGCTAATTCCAACAATTAGGCTTACGTTACTACTACTGATAAAAAATAGTAACAATGCCGTTCACTCTAGCGTGCTCCGAGTATTCAAGGTCGAAGGTCAAATGAAGGAAGACAAGTTATTTGTGATTCAGTATTATCAGAATTTATCAAAGGGTACTTTCTTTATCTCAATTTCTTTTTATCAAAGGGTACTTTCTTTATCTCTCTGCGGTTGCAAGAAAAGACAATACGATTGCCTTCTGGCACCAGCGAACAAAGTATGTTGCCAGGAAGTAACACTATGCGATTCAGCCCACTGAAGCCAGATCTGAGCATGTCGTCGAAACTGGCGCAATAAACAAAACGGTGGCAACTGTTTAATCAATGCAAAAACACAAATAGTTATTATCGTGGATTTAGAACATAATAAAAAGCCTAACACTACGTCAAATATATGTAACAATAAGAGTTGTTGCGTTATTGCTTCTTATAAGACTTGACGTGGCAAGATTTCCAAGTTTTCCACAACGTCAAAATTGGTTCAAAAACGTGATTTTCAAACGGCTGATAAAAATAATGAGGACAAACAAACAAAATTAGATCGGGTTCATGAAGTGAACGCCAGGTGTACGAACTAGGCGCGCCCAAGGAAAAGCAGTGGCGTAAACAATGAGAGCACTAGACCTGTTGCAATGCGCGACTCGATCAGATGTGCAGCACTGTTCAGTCATGTTTAATTCAGGCCGGTCATGCAATGTGGATGACGACATGAGGACGTTAACATGGCGCGGGCGAGAAGCAAACGCGAGCAGTGACGAAAGCAGCACCAATATTCGACTGGGGTTGACGCGCATGCTCACAGAAGATGGGGTCACCGAAAATTTGTCTGTATTTTCAGCAAAATGTGAAACTCGATCGGGGGGTTAGCAGATGGTCCACCACGTGCACGGTAACAACAGAAGGGATTCCATTCTGTCGGCAGCCTCCATACGTTTGAAAGGTCGCGTACGGATTTTCAGCGCAGTTGTGTTAATAGTGGGATGCAGCTAAAGCGTTACAGCGAACCACCAACGATGGTTTAGTGCAAGTGTTAGTATTTCCAGCTATGCGATTGCCAGGGCCGTCATGCTTGCGTCCGCGGTACCAGTAATATGCTTCCAGCTGTACATGGCTTGATGGGTTCGGCTGGGCGTGGACGTACTGATCGCGCGCGATTTCTCGCGAAGTTCTGTGCTCGTTCACGAACGGCTTGTGACTCTTGTGCGCCAACCAGGTACGTGATGCGGGCGCCGTTGCGAATTTTAGAAAAAAAAAACAAACAAAGAAACGTTACAAACAAATACCAGAAACAAAAGCCGCCAACCGGACCAGGGAGCCACGGGCTTGGAGCTAACGGCCACGGTGTCGGTGACGAAACTGACCCCGCAGTTACAAAACTGAACCGCGATGATGCAACTGGTCACAGCCTTCTTACAGCCGCTGGGATCAACGAAAAATCGTAACTCTGCGGTGGGAGTGAAACAAAAGCCACCCGTATATTGTTGCCCGGGTCCGGGTGAGCGGTTTACTAGAGACTTTAAACCAACCAAGCTTGGTTCTCGAGCTGTGAAGTCGGGGATGGTATCCTCGGCAAGGAAGGTGAAGCCGAAGGGATCGGAAAACGGGGGTGACTGACTGGAGTTGTGTGAAGGTAGTTGTCATGCCGGGGCGGCCGGTTCGATCTACCACCACCACCACCCTGTCATACAGGCATCAGCGCATGCATGAGATAATTACACGTTTGCAAAGTTGACAATAACACATTCCAAGGCAAGGACGCGCGCCAGTTTCCTTAATAAATAACCCGCTTGGCAAAATCAACTTTAATGTTTGAGCTCCATCGTAGGTCACCAACCTCAGCTACGAAAGTCGATGCTCGGCGCATATGCATACAACTATTAGAAACAAACGAATGCCACACTCTTATCGATTCTACGAGACTATTATAGATAGTCGATTCTAATCTATGCCCATAATGAAACGTATATGAACTCTGTAATATTGCTGATGCGTTTTTTTGTCACATATTTTGGATGAACCAACATGTTTTATAGAATTGCCAAAGATGTTTTTAAAGATTTTCAGCAGTATTTAAGACTGACCAAGAACTTTATATACATAGAAAACTATAACAAATTATTTTTAATTAAAGTATCACACGACACACTTCATTAAGCATGGCGCGGTATGACTGGACTGGTTCGTGAGTAAACTGTCTGTGACACTGCAGAAAGTATTCAGCATAAAATACGGGCGCACCACGTGCACCGGTTCATCCAATGCTTTCCGCGTTCTTTTCGCATATACAACCAACATCTCACGAACTATAGCGAGAACGTTGAGTCGGCCCTGCGGACCATAAGAAACTCGTAAATTATTTGTTTTGCGAGCTCACACAATAATGCACTACTAACACCACTAAACAACTCATACAATCCCTGGTATTCCATCAATCGGGGGAAATTGTTTCATAAAAGCATGATCAACTTCTTGAATTCGCTAAAAACGCTGAAAACAAACGCTAAGCAAGTGTAGTCCAGCGTTGTTTTCTTTAAATCTACCAAAAGTACATCTTGCTTTGCAGAGAACAGGAGTGCGTTCTGGCGTAGTAGTAAAAATATGAAACTTAACAGCGGTCCTTCGCTTCTACCGAGTTGATACTTAAAAAAGGAATACTTGAAACATCAAACATGTAACGAGGGGACAACTGATCTAAGTTTGAGATACCTTCCGCTGGGATTCTGCTGCAGTACAACCCGTCGGAGGCGTTTATTTGTTGCGCACCTGACAACTTTTGCATTCAGTGAGAATAATCAAGTGTCGTTGGAAAATCACGGTGTATCAGTTTGGTCCGTCCCAAATGCGTTCGTTACTCGCACCATTGTTCGGAAGTTTGTTTGCTTAGTGGTTTTTAATCAAATAAAAGATCAAACTTTGTGATTCACGAAGACATTTTTCTTGATCTACTGTCATGGTTGGTGAAGTTGCTAATGACACTGTCAACTTGAAATCGCGGTTTTGGAAGCAATTTCAATAAGGTTAAAATTTTCGTGAACTTTTAACAGTATGAAGCAAGACAAACAGCTGCATTGTTTCTACCTGAAACCTTCAAAAAGCCTTACTCACACTCAAATTGAACACTTCGCATTTACGAAAGGATTTTCAGCAAGGAAAAGCATTGAAACAACTACAAATCTTGAGACCACGATCCACTCTGCAACCACGCAACATACCATAGGGCTGACGTGAGACGCTGGGAAGTATCCCTTTCGGTCGAAATGAGAAATAGTCATGCCCTGGAAAGCAAGCGAATGCAAAATCATCAACAACGCTACATGATTGTTTCACTTTGTCGAAACTTTGTTTAGACAGGAAAAAAGTGACAGCGGGTTTAGGTCTGCATTTACAATAAGGTTGCGCAGCAAAGCATATGTGGCATTGTCCAGTGGTGGATCAAGACATGGGGTTGAATGGGGGCGAGGAAAAAAATTTATTGAGAATAAAGTGTAGATCAAATAAATGTCTGCTCTTCTTCGAACCGGAATATTACCACTACATGTCAGTGTTGCCCTGTCTATCCTAATTATCGTTCTTCTCTTTACTTCCTTTCTCCAATAATGGACAAACACTCTCAGCATATTACCCTTTTTGCCTGTTACCAGACCTGCAAATTAGCAAAGCCGCCTTTATCCTTATGCGGTAAGGTCTCGAAAGCGAAAACGGTGCAACTCGTTGCCGCTTGAAGGCAGCAATGGCATCAAACTTCCCTTACTGGGTGCGCAACAGTAAGAGGCAATACCTGATCTCGTACAACACCAGTCTAGTGAAAATTGGTTTTCCTCTTTTCAATGGTTGTGCGTTTCAAGCTACCTCAAGTTAAAGTAATGTTCCTTCCAAAATGACCCCCGTAGTGACAATGTTAAAGCCAAGCCAACAAGCCAAAAGCACATAAGTGGATCACTTACCACCCACCACTGGGGGTTGACCTGGTCGGTCACTTCTATCTGCTCGCCTGCAGCAAAGGATATAGTCGAAGCTCCCGGGAAAGGTGGAGGTGGATCCCCATTGTAGTCCCGGTGGGCTCGATAAGCTCCTGCGAATATGCACCGCGTTTCGATTAGTGCAATAACAGGGAACATTTCCTGTGCACGCGTGAATTCTCATGAATGCAGCTGCGCTTGCAACGTTTTGGTCACTTATCAAACAACTTTCACCGCAGAGCGGAAGTGCATAAAAAATCGTTGCTGGCAATTTTTCTTACAAGCAAAAGAAGTAATGAAGTGTGTATTGTGCAAGCTTAATTTTTCGAGACATGCACCCCACTACTGGCAACGTTTTGACAAGAAAACTGTGTGTAGGCAATCATCTTACAAGTCTTCACATTCTTGACAATAATAACGCCTTGACACATGAATGGCACAACGGCCGCGCTTGACATTGCAAGGGGCAAGCTTCAGTAAGTGCTGACCATCACAGTACCGCAACTGCGCGTGTGATCGTCCAGCCCGAGGTCAAACCAGCTTATACAACTATTTTTACGTCACCAGCAAAATTGTAGTCGACAAATCTTCCACGAAGTTGCTCCACCTTGAAGTTCGCGACATGCTAACAAACAGGATCTCTGCTACAGACCATGGCTGAGTGTGCAGTCACAATAGTGCTGCACCAGCTTAGTGATCAATCCACGGGATGGTATATAATTGTTTGTAATTTCACTCTAATGGCATAGAAGCAAACAATGTTTTGTTTAAAATCTTGAGGCCACTCTCTCGAAGGGTACGCAGAAAGTGTGTGAGCTCAATACATACGTGGGTGCGGTTTCCGCGAATACCGTTCGTTGAAAAATCGCCTGTTTGCGTTTGTCTCAGACAAAAGTATTTACAGACGGGAACATTAAGAGAAAACAAGAGCGACCAGCTGTTAACCGCATCGTCAGGGAAGTAAGCGCGCCGGGCGGGAAACGTGAGCTGCATTGCGGAACCACTACGCAGACGAGCTCGTCTACGCGTGCATTTGCATGGGAGTGATGGTAGCTTTGCGAAAGAACAGTTATCTCCATAAACTATCATCGTGCGCTGCGATGCTTCAAAAGATCAAGAGATTACAGTTAAAGTCCGAAGTCAACACGTGGGACTGCATCTAGTTTCACTTGCCAATTTCAAGTTTAAAACAACGTATGTTCTGTCCAACATGACGCCGGTTGTGAATACAGATTTGTTATGTTTGTGACGTTATCCGTACGAAAGTAAGATCGCTGAGAGCGGCGGCTCATCTCTCGCTTTTTCTCGACATACTCCGTGCCTGGGTAAGAACGACTAAAAAAGGTAAAGGACTTCGCCCAGTTCTTCCGTGCATTTTCCGACTGCATGCGTTTTACCCGGATGGTTCGTTCATTCTCATTATACGGGGTTTATTCGGCGCAGGACCCGTGTTTCTGGCTTCGCGGGTCATCGCTCTTGAATGCCGGGTTAAGGTTTTCTTATCACTGGTATGATCTGTTGCATGAGTTGGCAAAAAGCGCGCGGCAGAACGCATATTTCAAGCGGGATAGGAGTTGCGGCTCTAACTTGCGTTCCTCTGGAAGCAAGTCAGTTGACGACACGTTGCTACTTTCAAAATGTCGAGGAATCAGCGTTACAATGGCGGCGCCAGAGCAAGATTCGGTAACCAAATTTTTAAAAATCCATGTCAAAGGCTCGTTCGTCTTAATTTGGTGTTTATGATTTTCTTTTGTTAGTTACACACATCTTTAAAACGTCGCATAAGCAAGCGACATAACAGCGTTTGAAAACTGAAGCCAAGAACGCTCAGTGATGCAACGTTTCCGTAGAAATCCCAGGATACTTAGGTCAGGTGCTGCAACGCATCCCTCGGATATATGTGTCGCGAGTATGACATGGTTCAGACTGTTTCGTGCAACTGCGTCTTTTCCTAAAGAATTCTTCAAACGTTCCGAAGGTGGGAACAGATAGTAAATAACAACTCACAACACTGAGAACTTTTTTGCGAAATGATTGCCAAATATCTGGCGCCTCGGTCAATCTAATGACAGAGCTCAAGGTTAGACACAGGCAAGATGCAATAGTGTCCAGTCAAAAAAAAATCGGTAACAAACCCGCGTTTATTGGAACGCTGGCTATTGAGAGAGACCGAGGTTGAGGTGCCGGTGCCATGCTGCTGCCGGGCGATGCGCTGACAGTCGGGTATTTCTGAAAATCAAGCACAAACTCTGCAGGATCTTGTCGTGCACAACAAAAAACGACCACTCTGCGTGGAACCACACGTCCAAGCAAGCAGCACTACACTTGGTCTCACCCTAAGAGGACGAGAAGGATGACGATGATGTGGAGGTTCCTGAGCTGAAAGAAACAAAAAACAATTACCTTTCCAGAAATGAAAGAATCCTCTTCAGTTGAACCGTGTTTTTGTCGAAAGTGACAACTGCAGGTTCCGACAAGGCTGTTAGACTACTGACTACTCCGCTGTTGATAGATTGCCGAATCACAAGCACTCTGGTTTTTCCAAAAGCAAGAAGTGATGGTGGCGCGTGTTTTTTCAGGCTTACACTCCTAATGCAACCGAAAAACAGACGCAAGCTGATGAACTTTGCGTCCCTTATCAATTCAAGGTTTAGTTACAGCTCGTGGGCATCAAACGACCTGTACCACCAAGCAATCCACGCAACAACGATACTAACATCCCAGGGCGTTGCTCTCTATCTTTCGTAAGGTTTCAGACAAACACTCCTTGTGACACTTCGCTCCAGATTCTGAAACAAACATTAAATAATAAAAATTAGGGAACGTAAGGGTTCAAGTTCGAAGCTACAAAAACGTGTGTGCAAAATAACCACAAATCATGAACTCAAGACCGCGTAAAACGCTCTGGACGAAACTGCATTTATCTCACACGTAGAATCACGCACAAGTTAACAAGGAACGGACTTGACGGTGCAGATATTTGTGAGTATTCTCGAGTATTCTCGGAACATGTTGATACAATTACAGAAAACACTGCAAATGTTCTCTATTTAAAAAACCTCATCAGATGTGTGCAGCACTTAAACTTGTCCAACGACCAAACCATTTGAAAGCAAAACATCGGCAATTATCTT
>JGI24158J21664_10003478_pt1 | contig 19778 bp, 14 predicted proteins | sample Ectturendosymbi3_FD_21664 | JGI IMG/M metagenome (IMG submission 21664) | reverse complement strand
CCCGCCTCCCCGCCTCGTACGCCTATGGGGACAACAATATGAAAAGTATGTTTGGTTGCAAGCCATATCAATCGTATGGATTGTTAAAAGCCATTATCAAACCCATAGTCTGTTACAAGCCATAAAAACCCATAAGCAGGTGCAGTATACGCAGGCATGACTTGGCCTGCGTGGTCTGCGCCACGCAGGGCCGGCCTTAAGCCGATGCAACCGATGCAGCTGCATTGGGCTTCGCCCCTCTGGGGCCCCGCGCCATGATGTTTGGGTAGATTGTTCATTTTTGCCAGATACACCTTGCGCTTGAGAATTCAGTAGAAACGACATGGAAATTTCATTGTTAACAAACAACGCTCTCGTCAGAACCAGTAAAATTCCTCTCGAACGTTAGCAAACGTTCTCAATTCTCGTGTTAGTGCTGCACTGCATATCTGCATATCTCAACCACGACCGTAATATGATTGACTGAACACGATGACGACATGAAATCACTGCTCAGAGGGGCCCTCGCCTAGGTCTTGCATTGGGCCCCGCATCTGCTAGGGCCGACCCTGGCACCACGCAGCAAGCATAATCGCAGCCACTCAGACTGCCCCGCTTTCACAACACAAGGTGAAACGCACACACAGGGGACGTGACGTTAAAAAGGTGTTGCCACTTTATCTTTACAAACTAGACATACGGTATTTTCAAAAACAGCCAACAGAATCAATTTTCCTCCAAACGACCGTGAAAACGGCCAAAAAAGCCAAACGGCCAACCTAAAATTCGTACGGTCGACTAACCTGAAATACGGCCAAATTTACAAAATTTGGCCGCAAAACGGCCAATCTGGCAACCTGCTGGCCGTTATCACTCTTTGGCTGTTTGGTCGTCGTCCGTTTTTTCCTTTTTTCATTCATATTTGTCCCCGTTTTTCCTCTGGGGAGGATCGCGCAGTCAGCAGCCCTGCGAAGGACTCGAAATATCTCACAGCTTTCAGCAATCTCACATAGTTCTGCTGTCTGCTGGAAACAATAAATCTCTCCCTTACCACACCACAACGGGACCAAGCCAAGTCAGAGATCTAATCACACTACTTGGTCTTTGGTCGACCTCTGGGTCGCTTCCCTACAGGTACAGCCAGCAGGACTCACCTCGGCAATCTTTCCTGAGACATTCTGGTCAACTGGTCTAACCATCGTAGCTGAGATCTCTCGATTCGGAGAAATGACTCGAAAAAGGCTATACGAATTTCACAGCTGCCGATTTTGTAGAGAAGTGTCACTCCCTGAACTCTTCCCAAGAGTTCCCATCTCTGCAACTTTCACTTGAGATAGCACTCTTTGAGTCATTGCCTAAGATTCATAAACGCAGATGAGGATTTGAACAACGGNTGATTTAATAACTTAGAGCAACGAGTGTTTCAAAGCTTCCGTTTTGTCACCACAGAGCGGTAAAGCTTACCTAGAACCGTGTTTGTTTTACCAGTTCGTTTTACCAAACTGCGTATCAATCGCCTGTTTCGTCTTCCGTCACTCGTGAATACCACCCCAAGATACTTGAACTTCTCCACCTGCTGCAGTGTAATGCCGTTCACTTGCAGCATACACTGCCTTGAGTATCTAGAGACACATAATGCCTCGGTCTTTTTGGTGCTGATATTCATTCCCCGTTGTTTGCACACAGCTGAAAACCGATCAAGTGCATGTTGAAGATCCAGGTCAGACGATGCAAGCAGAACCAAATCCTCTCCAAAAAAGCAAATGGTTGATCCTGCAGTTTCCAACAGCGACATCATCATCGACTCGGTTGTGGCTGTCTATCCAATTCGTAAAGATTGCTAAGAAGAGTGGTGTCAACAATCATCCTTGTCGGAGTCCAACATCTACGGTGAATAGTTGTGATTTAATGTCGCCGATACGGACAAAAACTTATGAACAAGAATACAGTGACTTAAAGGCCAGTAACAGACGGCCGTCAGCACCGTAATGCCGCAACACTTCAAAAACTTTTCTCGAGGAATTCGGTCGTGTGCTTTTTCAAAGTCGACAAAACATGCATAGACATCTTTTGCAAACTCCCAAGATTTCTGTAAATTTAGTTCGAGAGTGAAATGCCCACTGCAGCCTGGGCAGACTTTGCTGGCTAAACGCCTGAGTAAGACAATGTCCACCCATCGTCCAATTCCACAGCGTTACAACCACGACGCTTAGTCGATGGAATGTCAGCAACATCTAAGGAAGATCGTTTAGCTTCCTCAACCAGTTGAGGCTCTTCCTTGTGAGCGAAGTAATGTTCCAGTTTGCAATCAATAGCTTATTGTAAGATTGCCGCTTACACATGGCTTTCAAGTGTCTCAGAATGGAAACACTCTAAGCCAGCGNGGTCCAAACACTGGCACGCGGGCCGCATGCGGCCCGCGGACAGTTTTTGTTCGGNCCGCGAACGTTTTCTGTATGCCTGATATTACACAAAGTCATACCTCGTAAATATATTGTATTAGCCACACAACTCTTGCAAGTCACACATCATTGAAGTGCAGGTCAGGATATAACTATAAGGGGGTAACAAAGTCTTTTTGCAATTCATGACGTTACAATAGCTAACCTCTAGGCTAGGCTAACACTGCAGTAGGCCTACTGTATGACCACAAAGCATGCGCATCTTTTACCTTTGTTAGAAACACAGAGTCTGTAATTAATTTGTGTTGGATTAGAAGATGTGCATTGCGAAAGCAATGAAGTAGTCTTTAGTCAAGTATAGCAATTTAGCAAAAATTAGTGTCAAAACAGAAGTATCAGAGGAAAACAGACAGTTCAATTCTAACTGGGAGAAAAGGTATTCCTTCGTTAATAACAATGGCAAACCACAGTGTCTTGTGAAGTTGCAAGTAATATCCGTTCCGAAAGAATTTTTATTTATTTAAAGCCTCATTACAGCACCAAACACAGCAAAACATATGAGAAATACCACGGAACTTCTAGGGAAGAAATTTTGAAAAAAGAAAAGGGTAACCAGGCCCGCAACTACCGTGGGTCAACCGGCCAATTGCCCCCGCTTAAGAGACTTTGCATTGAAGATGTGCTCCCCATATTCGTATTTTGCGAAAGGGCTTTCTCAATTATAAAGCAATTGAAAAGCGACAAGAAACAGAATGGCTGATCAAACCTGCATGCCTGCTTGCGTCTGCTGACTATGGAAAATAAAACAGACATGACTGCATAACTAAAACCAAGAAAAAAATGTATTGTTAATTTGTAGGTGTGTTGTGTATCTTTCTTATAGCAGAAAATATCTATTTTGAGGCACAAACAAAAAGAAAACTTAAAAATTACTCTAGAATCGAAAATTGCGTCAGGCGTACAGCAAAAATTAGGTCTATTAGAACAGCAAACTAGTCATTTAACGACAGTGGAGTTCGTCTTTTTGCGGCCCGTAAATTTTTCCTCAAACCGTAATGCGGCCCTTCATCCTTGCAGTCTTGGACCACCCTACTCTAAGCTGTCCGCATTCGCCTGCTTAGGTGCGTAGCGGGTTGGACTCCAGTTGTGAGTGGGGACTCCAGTTGTGCTGATGGGGCGGACCATCGCGGTTATAAATTGAAAAATTTCATTGGAAGATATTTTTAACAGAATTCATTTTGAAAATACTTTAATGTCTTGAAAAACAAAGCATGCAGGATGGAAATATATGGGCATGTCCATTGAATGACCAATCAGTTTTATTTGAAGGGAGCATTTTACATGTGAATATCCATAGCAGTACAACTAATTTTCAAACCAAACGCTTCCTCTAACCCAAACTTAAGACTACTTCCAAGGTAAATGATGGAAAGCTCCAGAAATGTTGCAAAGCTATGAATAAAAATGGAAAAACTTCTTCTGCCTTGCGCACAGCACATCGATTTTTCTATAACCTTTGTTTTGTGCACAGCACGGTAGATGCTTATCCCTCTATGAACAGAAATTTGGCTTTACATCCAAAAAATATTTTCGAATTGGTTTTGGGTCTCTTTTGGAAGCCTATTTTAATATTTTGTGACGTCATTATTTTTTGTATGTTGTTCATCTTTTGAAATGTTACTTATCTGTAACACATGTCATTTAACCACAGATGTAACCAACATTTGACCTTTACAAAACGTGTTGAAAAATTGTGTTACAGTGCCTAAACAGAGTTCCCTAAGATGTAGCACACCAAAACTGCTTGAAAAGAAGTTGTTTTACGGTAAAATGCATAAATATATAAAACCAACTCATTTATGCAACAATATCATATTACCAAAATAGGGCCAACTCTCATCCTTAAATTACCAAAATAAAGACAACTCTTATTTACATTTTTCCACATTCAGCCTTTTCCAATTTCAATCCTCAACAACCTCTCTGTGAATATCCTAACCCAACCTCAAAACGTAACCCCACCCCTCACCTAATGTCTAGAACCATAACATATTTGCAGGGGGTAAATGAGAGCTGGTTTTACATAGTGTAGGACGTAGGTCGATGTTTGCTTTGCTTGCAAAATTCCAAAAACATTTTTTGTTCTTGCTACGCACAAATGCATTTGTGACAACGCATGGACATAGTGCATTCTTTTTCATCATGTGCACCTGGTCATTTTTCTTTGAGCTCTTTACCAGATGCCAAACTGCAACAAACGACTTGATACACTGAACTCAAACAGGAAATTTCCCGCCCTGTCAAATCAAAAGTGAGTGGTACAGAGAATAACCAGTCACCAAAATAGAGTAAATGGTTTTTGCTTCAAATGATCCAGAATAGATCTTACTTGAAAAAAATTGTCAAAATTTTTATCTCCTGGGGACAGCATGCACGAAATCATTAAAATGACTGTACATCCTTAATTTCCAAATTTATCTCGACTCATAAATTTGCATATCGGATTGGTAATAAGCTGAAAGGCCCATTATAATCGTGTTAGAGGTAAATTCAAAATATGGCATATTCAAATGCCATATTCAAATTCTTTTTTCACCACCTGCAGCTGCTCTGATAGGCCTAAACCCATGGGAGTCGGAGGGACTTTTTCCAGGGGAGGGGCCAATAGTGGATTTTTTCATAGTTAGCCAAAAAGATATTTGGGGGGGCCAAAAGTAATGAAACTCTATTTTTCCTTCTCGAAACTAAGAAAACCACTTTTTTTGCAAAAATTGTAATAGGAAAATGTCAAATTTCAAAATCTAGGTGGAGGCCATGGCCCCCTGACCTCCCCCTCCGACGCTCATGCGCTAGGCTAGAAAAAAATTGCTAGAAAAAAGAAGAAAACTAATAGCTGGATTTCTTTCGACAACCATCACCATAACGGAGCAATGGACGGGCGACTCAAGTGTGTAACGTTTGAATGAAACCAATGCACAGAACAGCACAATGTGCATGTTTACAGAAAGTAGTGTTCATTTGATAATTTTACCTATTTTGTACAAAAAAAAATTTAGCAACACAATTCTTCGTGACCCTCCCCCCCACAACGGCTCTAGGCCAGACACCCCAACAATCATTCAGTCATCATGTCTCATAGGCCTAACAAACTGTTTCACTACCAAAAAAACACAAGTTGCAGTGCTTCCAAGTGAGAAAAAATATTTGCGTCCAAAACGTGGCAAATCAAAGTCTGCAAGCATCCGCGACCAAAAATCCATTTCAGTGCTATTTGAAGCATACATTTAAAATGTTACAGATCTGCCACTTGTGTCCATAGAGGGTTGTATACTATCCAAATCACATGCACAACATATCTAGGGCATTTCGCCCCTGATTTGGCAAAACTGTAGCAGGTTGGATGGTATGTGTTTCACTTGTTTTCTTTGAAGATATGTTCGAAATCTGTGAAGTGGTTTCAAGCAAAATGTACTTATAATCACTGTATGTTAAATATTTTTCCAAACTACAATAGACCAAAACAAAATGTTTCAGTTTAAATTACAAATTGCATGAAAACGTGATACCGAATTGTTCTTGATCCAACTCTGGTAAAAACAATAACCTTATTCACTATCTTACTCGAATTTTTTCAAACGTTGAAAGCAGTTACAAAAGCTTGCAGTGGCAGAGCCATTCCTTAATATAAAGCTGTTTGCATTACTAAAACGTTCGGAAGAAGTCAATTGCTCAGTATGCTTTCATGAAACCTATACAGCAAACGCACTGCAACCCAAGGCAGCGCGAGTGTCAAGGGCTTCCGAGATGTTGATAAGTCTCAGCGCCAGTTAAAAGTCCAGTTTCAGCAAATGTAGATTTCGCTTATGACAATCGTAAACCGATAGTTTTAGGAAATATTCAGCCCCCTGTCAAAGTTGTTAAAAGGAAGCAGGGGTTGACTGTAACTACAAACTTTTTTTTGTGGATTACGAAGAGTTTGCCCTACATTGGTTTGCTGACACGTTATTACCGCTGAGGTTCTTTTTCCACTGATGCCTGCTATTGATGAACATCAGACTGTTTTTTACAGCGACGTTCAACTTGCGTTTTATCAATCAACACCCTTGAACAAAAACATAATTTTTGCATCGGTTGATGTTCAGCGATATAAACATTAGAAGCAAGTAGGCGCTATTTAAGCCGTCACGACGCGGCATTCTGGAGATCAGTTAGGTGCTCTTGCTTGCTAATAACTACTTTTTTTTATTGTCGTCCGAGCCTGTGCAACTTACACGAATAGTCTGCCAATGCTGTCCACGGTCATCGATGTTGAGATTCCAGCCATGGTTTTTCTTCGAACTCTTACTGCAGGCTCTTGAGCGGTTATCTCGTATTCAAACAAGCGTTGGTCGAAAATGTAACGATCCTGATCGACAACGAAAAGTATTATAGCTTCTCGACTGCCGTATGTATTCCAAGCACTCACAAAAACTTTGGCTGCTTCACGAGTTGCGTGGTTATCGGGAAGGTTTGGTAAAAGGTCGTGACGGCCAGCTCGTTTCAAGTTCATTTCGTGCAGCTGTCTCATATTTCTAGCTCCTATTCCATGGTAGGCAGCATCAGTTGTGTTGACTTCAACTTGCTTCGCACTGGTTTTTCCAGTAGAGTGATCAATGTGAAACATGTAGTCAGAACGGAAAAAGCCAAGAACGGGAATCTGGAGGCAAAAAAGAAAACGTGTTACACGTGTCAAAACATTATGTGCAAAGCCCTCTAAATCCAACATACGGAAAGGCTGTACTGTGTGTCTTTCACTTGTGATGCATATGGCGTTTCGTAATATTGTGGGTTCTTGATGAAGTTGTTTTGAGCATAAAAGACACAGTGTTCAGTGGTGTAGCCAGCCCAGAAATTTAGAGGAGGGAAAAAATTTGGAAGGGGCAAAATATTTGATTTTAGGCGAATAACACTATTTTGTTTGGAAAAACGCCTCTTAAAGCACAAAATGACTATATTTTCTAAAAATTTTTGGGGGGTCATGACCTCTTTGCCCCCTCTGGCTACGCCTACGACAGTGTTGCCAAAAATAGTTTTGACTGCAATAAAAATATTTAACAAAAACCTAAACTTTTCCAGTTTTACAAGCATCACATATTTCTTACTGCAGACCGTATTTAATCAGTGCTTTTCCTTGCTTTTCAGTATTCAAGTTTCATTGAAATAAGTGATTAACTCAAACATTTCCGAAACACAGAGCAGATTTTTTATGAATGCAGCCCTTGTGCGAAAAGCATTATATCTGCAATTACGTTGGAAACGCAAAAAAGCTACTGATCTAACGAATAACCTGTGCAGTAACCTTCGGAACGAAAGTATTAAATTTGAAACGTCATTACGATTTTTAAGACGTTGAGGCAAACTAAATTCCGTTATTTTGATGAACAAAGCGAAGGTATAATGTTGCATCTGTGAAATACAAGTGAAAATAAAGGCACATATCCACAACAAAAATATGTCTAATCGAAGGAGACTTTTTACAATCATAGCAGCCTATTTTTTCAGGTTTTCATGTTTTCATTCACTTGAAACGAACCGTCTACTGAAACCTACACTTTTCACAATAAAGCGGCTTTAAAGAATTGCAGGACACATTTGTTGTTGTCGAAGTTTTTATTGAAACAGTAAAATCAATATTTCTGCTTCGCAAATGACTATTTAATTTAAAATACAAGGGTATTTCACATATTCCAACATATTTTTGGTCTGAAAATGTTGTAACTTCCGGAATAGGTTTCCGTATTTTTTCTTCAGTCTGCGCCCATTACAACCCAAGAAGCAACTCCGTGAATACTGCGCAAACACGGAAGTTGAAATATCAAATGTTTGCAAACGTCTTTTCTAGCACACGTGAAATATCAACACCGATGTTCTCTGTTTCCGCTCCTAATACATTCTTCATGTATGTGGGGAGGCCCCAGCATTTTTTCCAAAAAAGGGGCATACACTTTCGACAGCAAGACAATGTTTCACTGTTAGCAAAATAATAGCTAAATACCTTAAGAAAATTTTTTTTTATAACTTTATCTACAAAAACGGCAAAACAATCGAATACAGCAAACAAACAGAAAAATCACTGCCACCCAGGGGAAGTTTCTGACATGCTACATACATTCTCAGCATCTGAAGTGGTCACTTCATCGTAAATTTCGAATAACCTCCTGGTGTACTCATCCACCTGCATTAACCTATGGAAAAATGTTGACTTAAAAACATTTTCATGCACGTTGCCAAGCAATTGCTTGTATAGCGGTTCTTAGAAGCGACCTCACGTATTTACGTAGAATGGAGGCAGTAGGCTGCAGTGGTAAAAATTAAGAAACGTGAAGCACTTTTCTCAACTTTTACGTATCTTTACTCAACTTTTACGTAAAGCGAAGCACTTTACTCAACTTTTATGTATCTTACTACAAAAGCCATCTGATCGGTATGAAACACATCAGGAGTAGGGGGAGATGTGGGATCTTTGACCAGGGTAGGCCCAATGATCATACGCAATTTTTCGCCACCTAGTGAACGCGTGTTCTTGTGGTTTTGATTGTGAATTTGAAATTGTTTTCTTGTGAATTTGAAATTGTTTTGATTGTGAATTTGAAATTGTTTTTCCCATATGTGTTTTGGAGGAGCTATAGCTGTTATATCAATTTTTGTGGGCTAATTTTAATTTCGAAGGAAGAAAGTAGAATTTTCGTACATGCGTTCGTTTGATTTTGCAAATGCAGCTTTTTTCGAAAGATTTTTTGCAAATGTGATGTACTCAAGGAAAGAGTTTTAAAACTGTCAGAGGTAGAGAACTGATGCCGTGCACTTTTTTGGTATTGCACTTAATGTAAAAATGGCGTCGGAAGGGACCTTTGAACCGTGTGAGAAAGGGACCAACGAACCGGTGGTACAAAGGTCCCTCAGCATATTGTTTGATGTCTCCAGTTTAAACATAACTGCTTTAAAAATTAGTAAAAGCCAAATAAGATTGTTTTATCAAGAAGGCAAGGCTTTGAGCGGTGTGATGGAGCATCACATCGGTCTGCGAAGAGCTTCCAGAAATAATATTGACTGAGTATCTTACGTCGACACGTCCACAAAGCTAAAAAATAAAGTCGTGGTTCTGTGAGAAACATTTGATTGCTACTGGACAGGTGCGTTGCTAGGCATATAAATAGACTCTTGCTGAAATTCGTCATCAGTTTTCCAAATTACTTGTACGAAGCATCTGAGCGCAGTATATACGAAGCGTCTAAAGCAGTATAGCCTATACGAAGCGATCATCTAAGCACAATAATACGGAGCATCTAAGCGCAAGGTTTCACGCACAGCTAAAAATAGTTAGGCATCAACTACCCGCATATAGTGATACAAGTGATGTTATTAATTCAGTACATTCGGACAATGACACAGTAAATGTCTCCTCCTTAAGGGGACCTGATGATGATGACGACTTTGAAGTTAAATTTCTGAAAATATCTAATATAAAACGGATTTGTGTTTCCAGACAGGGAAGATATTGCCTCTGCCAAAAGATCGGAATTTGTTCAGCTGGAGTAGCCCACAAAGCGCATTTCTGATGTTTCCGGATTTGATGCCGATTTATCTCAGTATAGAATTTGAAGGTGCTTAAGACTGAGACACGGTTGATGCAACTTGTAGCAACCAACCCACAGTGACAATTCAATTCGTATCTCGGTAGTTACATCATAGACCGCTTCATTTCGTGCTTACACTCTTTCGTTGCAATTCGTTACATTGTATAAATTGTGTTGCAACCAGAAATCTTGCTGTTTGTTGAAATCTCTGCGCTTTTGGAATAATTCTTTTTATTACACCTAAATATGACAAAGATTTTTAGAGATACTGTAGTTCAAAGGTCCCACACCAGTGGTTCACTGATCCCACACATGTGGGACCAATGAGCCAAAAAAATTGTTTTTCACATCAAATTTTCAGCAACTTCTTCAAATTAAATGGTACTGATTTTTGCATGAGGCTAGACGGACAGATCATTGATATTCATGCTAAATTTTAGAAATTTGCTGGCTAAACTTTGCGACTTATGACCTGAAACATAAAAAATGGCTCATTGGTCCCACATCTCCCCTACTGTTGAGTAAGATTGAGAAGTATGTTGCTTAATTTATTCCTTTTAGAATAAGGTTTTTCACTTTTTTCTAAGAAGTTAAATTAACTGGTGTTGTATATTCGGAGAAAGGTATGTTGACGTGCGTTTTTTCGATACTTGAGTATCAGAAAGATGTTCAGTCATGCAAGGATTATATTCGGCAATTATCTTCACAGTTTCAAGAAAGTTGTTACCTTGTTTTTTTGAGTCAAACTCTTCACGATGGTCACGAAAATTGATTTTGCTTAGGAAAAGGATGACATCAATTATTTTACGAATAATGACTCGCCATTTCTTTCGCTCTTTATCCATGATATCCTGTATTCCTTTATCAATTGTTTGGTGGATGTGAAGNCGCAGTGTTAGCTCATACCATTTAACAAATTCTAAGCAATCTCGATTAACTTTGGAATTTTCGTGATCAAACAAAGGATTTAAATGCCAGAAAGTGTTGAAAGGTTTGGAAACAAATAAACAATCATTTCCCGATCGAAATAACTTGCAAAAGAAGCGATATAATCCTGAATCGATCTTTGAATGAACCAATCATAATCTCAGAACCTTCTAACCGTTTTTCAGCGTCTTGTAAAACCATTTCGCTGACAGGCAGCTCACAACTTTTTTCTCACTATCTCCTACTTTTAACTTGAAACATCGACTGGAAAGGTCCTTTTTTATTCCGGTATCTTTCTGGTCCAGCTTGACTAACTCAACACATATCATGGTTTATTGATTTTGGCCAACTAGCTACATGACATATCATTCGGTAAAATTGTTATATCATCAGGCACGCCGGAACGTCGGTAGGGCTAGGGGGTAGTAGAAAAGTTGAGGGCAGTGGAAACTTATGAAGAACAAAAGAAATCGTTACCAATTGTGCTTGCTACTCTTCAACATGTATGTTGACCTCAAAAATAATAAAAGACACTATAGAAAATGCATTTCAATTCGATCTTGATAAACCATAAAATTACCTATGGTGCTGTTATGAAAAAGATATCTTTGCCCCCGTTGTCCCTCTTTTGAAAGGTCAGGGGTCAATGCTACCGCTCGTCGGCGTCCCTGCTTACCGTTATTAGCAGTCATTGTCTCGCTGCATTACCTGCCAAGATGTCCGCGTTCAACAGTCACATGCCGCAAACCGCCTAAAATTGTAACTTGAAGTGAAAATCAGAAGATTTGTTGCCAAGTTATTGTTATACAATAAAGACTAACAGTAAAAAATCCGCTCGCAAGTTTGGCAACTAGTTGTCCCTGCGGGCAAAGGAGCGGTCATGAGTGAATTGCAAGCTCATCCCACTGCATTACACCAGAACAGTGAACCTGGCTCTTGTNCACATGGCCGATGGGAAGGGGCACAAGAGGTACATCGTAGCCGGGCCCGATGCTTAGGCCCAGGAGGATGAAAGTACTCACGCTAAGTGATTCTGTAATCAAACCCAAAATTGATGGTCGAATTTTTCGACTGCAGTGCTGATAGCTATATTTGGTAGCTGTTTTATTTATATTCTGATTACTATACACAAAAGCTATACAGATTTCGACGAGGACCCAAGCTAGGGGGCCCGCAATCGGTCTTTGCACCCAGAGGCGTAACGAGGGGGACAAGGGGGCGGCGCCAAACTTGCTTCTTGCCCCGGGCACCATCTAACCTTTTTACGTCTCTGTTCGTACCCCCTGGTAAATTTCTCTCAGATGTCCTGCCTTGTGCAGTGTGAGTTGTCGTACTGGATAATAAACTGCCATTGCAAGAAATATATCAATCAATCGGAATTGAGCTGCTGATGTCAGGTTCTCCAGAAAATTTTGGTTCTTAGTCCCAATTCTAAGGAGGGGAAAGTGCTCGTTTTGACCACCCTACGGACGCCCATGATTTTGACGTATCACGAGTTCAAAACTGTTTGCTTGAGTTCAGTGTAAAAGTGCACCCATAATAATCATTCTTTTTGCATTAACATGGGCAGTAACAATGTTGACCTGACACAGAAATTATGGAAAACGCTTTTGAACTCAGAATTACATTCTTACTTGTATGTGTGCACGAATAGCTGCAATAAATTTGTTTGAAGTCGATCTTGATAAAACATGAAATTACTTATGATGCTGTTATGTAAGGGCACCTATGCCCTCGTTGCCCCTCTTTCAAAGGGCAGTGGGGCAATGCCCCCGTAATGCACCCCCGTTCCGGTGTCCCTGTATATCATCGTTTACAACTTCTGTTGAATATGTTTTACTTATATTGCTCTCAACATCTGCTTCTTCAATATTTCTAATTTGGCCAGGCGTTGTTTCTTCCTCAACTTCCGGTATTGATTTACTGGTGTTAGCACTGCCGCCACTGCTAACCTCGTGCATCCCGTTTGGTGAACTGGCGTCTGAAGGGATGTTAACGAACTTCAATATGGCGTCCTCATTCTTTTTCAATTCCTCTTCCCTCAATTCCTCTTTTCTTATTTTTCTGAAAGAACATTCCACGTTCTTTTGCTCGCTTCATTTGCAAGTTGAACTGCTTCACAGACAGTTAAAATTTTACCAACTGAATATTGTTTCTACTGCAAACCAAAGCTTTAATCCATATCGTGCACTCTACTCGCAAATACCGAACAACTTCACAGAGCACCAAGCCATGTCGGTATATCATAGAGCTCCTTTGTGACGTATGCGATTGAGACCTGATCACAGTTCAAACAGTGATAGCCACACGTAACATTCAAATTATTACTGCTGGTCAAGCAACGTGAATTAATTGTGAAAAACCTGGCTAACGTGCAGTATTTGCGTGTTTTGAGTGGATGCGTTCAACAGAATCACGAAGAAAAACAATTTGAATTTAGGAAACAAAGAATAAAGAAATCGCGAAAACCTTTGTACTCAGAATATTTTTGAAAGTGCAGAATATTTTCTATAATGAAGGCTACTGTTTTAGGCCAATTTTTGTCGCCCCGTCTGAATCTTCCGCTCCTGGATAAATCCAGAATGTCCAAATGGCTGCTACGTCACTGAGTGGAAGGATTGCTAAGCAAAGACATTGTAGCTGCAGGTGAATACCTCCAGACTTGGAAGCTAAAGTTCAGCACTACAAAGACGGTATCGGCAGCCTTCCACCTCAACGACAAGGAAGCTAAAGTGAGCTTAACTTAACCGCAGATTACTGTGCGCCTATCTGGCGCCGCAGTCCTCATACCCGCCTCATCGACCCCGCCATCAACGAAGCCTTGCGAATTGTGACTGGATGCCTGTGTCCTACACCAGCGGATAACCTTCCAATCCTCGCAAGCATCCAACCTGCTGAGCTCCGTCGCAATGGAGCCACATTGTCTCTAGCACGCCGTGTCATGGAACCTGGACATCTGTCCCACTCAGCGCTCACCCGTCCATCGAGTGCAAATGCACGGCGTCTCAAATCGAGACACCCATTTGTACCCGCCGCACAACATCTCATCAGTTCATCTGACAACAACAACATACTGCACGTGCGGCGCAGTGGGCGGATCACCAATGGAATGCCGAATGGACGGTCAGCCCCCCATGGTTCCGCATTTTCATGCCCGACACCGGTACCCACAGCCCCGGAATGACCCTCCCAAGTAGAGCCTGAGTCCGGCTTAACCGCCTCCGCACCCGTGTCGGACGTTTCCGCTCCTGTTTGTGCAAATGGGGTACGGCTTCCTCTGCGGCCTGTGAGTGTGGCGCAGAAGAACAAACCGTCGACCACGTTGTCCTCCACTGTCCACTACATCGACCTCCCCATGGACTGCATGGCCTGAAGGTGATGGACGATGAGACAATTGAATGACTGCTCAACACCTGGCCCGAGATCTTATGCGGCCAAACAGTAGTTTCAACAACTCGCTCAAAAGAAAAAGAACAACTCATCAGCTTCTCTGACGACAGCAGCATACGTGCGGTGCACTGGTGCACTGGGCCGATCACTGGTGAAATGCGGAATGGTTGGAAAACACTACGAGACCCCGTGCTTTAATCCACGACATCGGCACCCACCCTCGTGGAAGGACCCTTCAAAGAGCAATGTACTGGATCCTGTTTAACCGCTTCGGCACCGGTGTCGGTCGTTTCCGCTCCTGCTTACACAAACAGGGTATAGCCCTTATGCGGCTTGTGAGTGTGGCGCAGAAGAAGAGACTGTTGACCATGTCGTCCTTCGCTGTCCAATCCATCAGCCTCTCTATAGAGTGCATGGCCTGACAGTTCTGGGTGAGAAGACAATCAATTGGCTGCTCAACACTTGCCCTGGGATCAAATGCGGCCTAGCAGTGGACAAGAACTCGCTCAAACGATGAAAAAATCGACCTCGAGAAAGCATACGACCAGGTTCCTCGGGAAAAACTTTGAGACGTTTTGCAGGAGTACGGTAGTGACGGCCGCCTGTTACTGGCCGCCAATTCACAGTATTCCTCTTCAGAATTTATGTCCGTGTCGGCGGCAATAAATCACAACACTTCTGATTGTATTCAGAGCAAAGAGAGTATTGTTGGTAGTATTATCAAACGCAGTGGCCTAGTTATCTATGAACCACAGTCACCACGCGTATTTCATGAAAATATCGTTTTTTGTTGTCAGTGACTGAATTCGGAATGTCTAGAGGCCCACAACATTTCTAATACAAGCATAGCGCCCATGTAGGGCTATACAGCCTGGTGAGGTAGCCCTTTTATCGTTTAGAATTGGCCCTTTTCTTGCCACGAGTTTATAACCAGTTGAATAGTTTTTCTGCGCTTAGGTAAAGTTATTTTGCTTATTTCGTATGCGTTGCCTGTTCAGTCGAAATACAGCAGTTATTAACACGGACGAAGAGTCAGTGAAAAGCGTAATGATATGAACAAACATTTCATTTATTCAGGAAAGCAATTTGCATGACTTTAAAACAAAGGTCAGCACACAGCTTCTCCTTCAAACTGCAGACAAGCTTGCTGTTCTATGTTACGACCATGGGCATCGGAAGGGAATGGAAGAACGGCCCTTGGCCACCCCCTGGATTTTGAAAGTTTACGTTTTTCTGTTACATTTTTAGCAAATAAAGTCTTTGCCTAGTTTTGAGAAGGAAAAAAGAAATTTCATCACTTTTACCCCCCTGGAAATATCTTTAAGGTTACCTCTTAAAAAATTCACTATTGCCTCCCTTGGAAACAATCCTTCCGACGCCAATGGTTACGCCTCATAGGCTAATTGAAAATCATTCACACTTACTCTTGCAATCCAGCTTTCAAAAACTCTTTATCTTGACTCATTAGGTGGATGAGTTGGTTGACCCCCGGTTCCAATTCCAGCAAAAAATGAAATAGTTGTCGTGGAACCGGAGATGGGAAAAGAGTTATTGGGGCATGAATGTAAATCTAAAAGAAACAAGAGTGTCCTTTATGAAAAAATGTTTATATCTTTCAAAAGGCATTTGAAGAATGTTTATAAGCTAAAGGATTTTTTACCCGCACAGATGATTTTTAATGAAGTAATAAATAATTTTACAAAAACAAGCACACCGCCAGTTTAGAGCGAAAATAACTATTGAAAACCACAATTTACTATTTGTTTTAACAAAGCTTTTGTAAAATCATTGACGAGGCATAATGACTAGTTTTCACAGGGATAAGAGATCACACTACTGAAATAATTAACGGTACAGAGAAGAAAGATTCAGAAAAAAGGTTCTTTCCAACGGTTTAATCATATTGCAAACCGCTTGGATCTTCTGTAAAGCGAACGTTGGTATTTGACTTTATTCATCTTGTTTGTTTAAATCCACTTCGTTGTCGTTGCTCACTAGGTTGGGTAACAGAGCCGTATGGAATTTAACGGAGGATGAAGATCTTGGTACGTAAAAAGTCATGGTATCTAATTGTTCCGTTAGCTTCAGATCTATTTCTTGCTGGAATAAGTTTGTTTGGTGTGTTTTTCTCTTCCTCGTGTCAGTTTAAAAAATGTTTTCTAAGTTAAGTCACGGCCTACTGTGGCGGTCATGGTCAGGGAAACATTGTAACGACGAAGGGGTCATTTGTATGCGACGATGGTGGTCGCTCAAGGAGTCTAATGGTTATAATCCTTTTCCACAATGAGACTGAACTTCACNTCAATGACTATCTTTATTTTTTGCTCGCTCGGACAACTTAAACAGGTTTGAAACAGAAAACGCGAACAGAAAACTTGAGACATCTCGAAAACAACGATGATACTGGCTCTCACACCCGCGGGAGTCGAAGCTCGCATGTTTTAAACGGCGTTTTTGTGGCATCGCGCGAAGCGCATTCGATTAAGTAATTTGCGCTGCGATTTCAGAAACCGAGCTGCAGGAAGAAAGCAGTGTCCGTTACACTACTAAGATATCTTAAGTGTATTAACAGTTTTTTTTAAGGAAAATGTTAGGTACCCGGTATGGGCCTGTAGGGACCCGATTTCTCTGATTCTAGAGACCCGATTTTCTCTTATTATAAGGACCCGATGATAATTTTCGTTGATTCTAGGGACCCGATTCGGGTCCCTAAAACACCTCAAAAAAAACTGATATTAAGCAATTTTACCGAGTTTCAACAACCTTTACAGGCAAAGCAAATACATACAGTAGAAAACATCCTTTCTCAACGTTTTTTTCAAGCAGTTGGTAATCGCCTTTTTGGTTGCTGCTGTGCCTTCCAAGCACAAATGGAAATCCCAGAAATTCCGTGTTGACAATTTTTCATGACATGTGCTGAAGCAATGTGACACGTTTTTTGTTTGTTTTGACGTGATGTTTTTGTTCTTGGCGCTTTATAATACAATGGTCTTATAGCTCCACGGCTGAGTTTGTACAATTGCTGGTACGTTTTTGTGCTCTGGATGTGTCCCCTGCAGCTCTTCCGCACACCGTGCGCCTGGTAAGAAAGCTACAGTACCAATTTACAAGGTCTTGGTGAGACCCGGCCGAGAGTCGAACTCTCAACCTACTCGCACCGAAGCGGATGCACTAACTAACCACAAGACCACGGGCTGGTCTGTAATACGTTTTGGCAGCCGAGCAGGAAGGAGCTCCTCGCAGGAGCAGCCGCCTGCAGTGTCATCGAGAATGTCACCTTCAGGCATTCAAGATATCCGATTGCACAGAATGCACAAGCCGGACCCAATCTGCATCAGGGGCGGATCCAGGGGGGGCGATTGTCCCCCCTAGAACCTACGAAAGCAACTTTTTTCACCATGATTTTGCACAATTCGGAAAACAGCATTCGCGATATCAGGCCATTTTGCCGTCCGTTGTTTTGTCACAGCAGTGTTGTGAAGTACACTTCATCTCCCTTATAGTAGTGAACGCAGAATGAGTCTTGACTGCCGAATATTGCTGAAATAGACCCTCTAAAATTACTGGCTGGATCCGCCCCTGATCTGCATGAAGTATTCCAATTCCTAACCAGCCCGTGATCTAGTGGTAAGTGCGTCCGCTTCGGTGCTGGTAGGTCGAGAGTTTGACTCTCGGCCGGGTCTTACCAAATGCAAATCGGTAGTGTAGCGCAGGGGTTCTCAAACTTTTGGTGTTATGAAGCCCATGTAGAAATTGACCATAATTTACGGAGTCCCACAATAAATTTTCTAAAAAAATATAATAAGTAAACGAATAGCTCGCGGAGCCCCGAGGTTTCTCTCGCAGAGCCCTGGGGCTCCGTACGGAGCACTTTGAGAACCTATGCTGTAGCGTTCTTACCAGGCGCACGGCGAGTAGAAAAGCTGCAGGGAACACATACAGAACAGAAAACAAACCGAGTCAAATGAAATCAGATATTGAACAAACTCGGTCATGGCGCTACACAAGACCACTGTAGTTATAAAGCGCCATCAACAAACACCATATAAATAAAAAATCCAATTGCTTCAATCGGTCAAATGGCGCCTTGCACAGATCGAGTCCAGTCTGAATTTCCGTATCACTGCTGTCGAAACAAGCTTAGAGGTTGCTCACGAGAAAATTGATAAGCTAGAAAGTAGACTGGAGAGCCTTGAAACTGAACTTCAACTACAAGCAACTGAAAATCGCAAAGCAACAATCATGCATAAACTTCGTTCAAGGAAATTAACTTACTGTTCACGGTATACCTATAAAAGAAAAAAGTGAAACTTCTGAGACTTCCGAAAAGATTATTCGTAGATTTATTTCCAAAAAATTGCGCTTTTATGTGTTAGACCTCGACCGAATCATATTCGCGAACGTTCATCGCTTTCCACGGAAAACCTCTGCTATCAAGTCCACTTCTGCTATAGCGCCACCCGTTGTTGCGAAATTCCTAACCATGAAAGACCGAAACTCTCTCCTCAGCCTAGCGTTCCATACAAGACAGTTTAAATGTAGCGTAGCAAAGCACCTTCCAATGGCAATGCAGACTCAATGACGCACTCTCCTCAATACTGCAAATAAACTCTACAAACAAGGAAAGCGAATCCAGTGGAAAACTGTCGACACAGACGATAGACTCTTTGCTGACGGTGAGCTAGACCCTAGTAATGTCTAGGTGTCCAACAATCTGTTATTTGAATGCTCGCAGCATTTTCGCTAATAACTCGTCACCAAAGCTGGCGGAATTGGGTGCAGTTACTGATTTTTATGGGTTCAACCTTAGCTGTGTTACCGATACCTGGCTAGATTCGTCTGTTTCAAATAACCTTTAACGTCTTCCTGGTTTTCATTCTCCATTTAACCGGAATTGCCATGCGAGCGGAGTTTTGGCCTGCGTTAAATGTAGCATTTTTTGTCAGCGTAGACTGGATTAAAATGTGCCGGCACTGAAATACTGTTGCTCGAATTTCAAATTAAAAAAACATCTCTGTTTTCATGGCGGCATGCTACCAACCACCAGGACGTGATACCCAGTCAAAACAGCATTACTGCGATTCATTTTGCTCTGCTTTAACCGCATTGTCGAATAGTCATTTATTACTAGCTGCCGCTGATTTTAACGACCTGTCACCCCAGAGACCTTCGCAGCGACAATCATGCTTATCTCGTGTTCTAACCTGCTTTGGACTACAGCATTTGATATGCGAGCCTACACCCAGGGCCAGCCTTAAGCCGATGCAACCGATGCATCTGCATTGGGCCCCGCGCTTCTGGGGCCCGCGCCATGGTGTTTGGATAGATTATTGAGTTTGAACCTCTAGTTGCGTGGCGAAGCAGTCTGACTGCCACAACAGCTTCATTCAAATTTGTGTGAATTGGAGAAACTTCATTCAAACTTGGGTAAAACAAGACACAATCATTAAAATTTGGTGAAACC
>JGI24158J21664_10003476_pt1 | contig 19784 bp, 10 predicted proteins | sample Ectturendosymbi3_FD_21664 | JGI IMG/M metagenome (IMG submission 21664) | reverse complement strand
AGCACCCAAGTGTCTGTCGTATTCCTGCACCATCTCACCACTGTTTATGTCCCACTGCGGAAGTACGAACATCCGGGGATTGGCTGGTCATTCAAATTTGTTACGCGTTACCTGGCAACCTGATTCCATTAGGAGCAAGACCCTACGTTTTAAGCATTAGGCCTGCGCTCAGGGTAAAATCCGTGGTATCTGGTAAATAAGTCAGGCCTAATGCAAATCTACCAAAACAAATACGCTGTAAAAGACCACTCAAAAACTAAGTACACAAACAACACTCTAAAAGTTTTTACAGCCCACCGAAGTCGATATGCAAGATTGTTATAGTGAAACAAGATACGCTTCTAATTTTAAGTTCAAAGCTAGTGACCAACCATCTTTCTAAAGCAGTGGTTTTCAAGCTGGGGTCACGACCCCAGAGGGGTGGTGAGCCATTTTTGGAGGGGTCGCGAATAGCTATTTTATGTATACAGCTGTAACACACATGCTTTAACGGAGTTTTAGATGGGGACCGTTGGGTTATTGTGGGTTGCTATAATGGGTCGCTGTACGTAAAAGGTTGAAAACCACTTTTCTATCGAGAGCATATTGTCCTCGATAAGGTTGGTAAGGTGGTTTTTCATCAAAAGTTTCTCGTACTGAAAAGGCTTTGGCAGGAACCAAACGGAAAGTTATAGTTTTCACAGTTGTGTATTTTCCTCAGGTTTGTTTGCGGAAGGGGGTGCAGTGCAGAGTTAGGGGTATACACCTAGCAAACCCGAATAGGCCGTTATTACACAGGGTGATGGACAAATATGCCAGCAGGTGCAAACCTATCTGCAAAGTTGTTCCGGTTACAACGGGATTCGACCGGTTCGCAAGAACCTGTTCTTGGAATTTCTTTAATCCCGAGAACCGTTGCTGGCGTAAGTCAAGCGTTTTAATTTTTCCCAATAAAAATCTTTTACTTACAATACAACTTATTTTGGCAAACCTCCCATAGACCTGTTGCTAACTTTTAATAGTGAAAAACAAGACTAAAATTTGGGAAAATAACTAAAATCAATTATTTCACTTGCTAGAATGTACCGGTTGGCAACACAAAGATCAACCTTTGCACTTACATCGGGCCACCCACCAATCCTGGAGTGAGAGAACCTATTCTTAAAAATTTTGAATCTCACCGCTGTCTGCATACATACCAGCAGAGACGCTGATGGCCATATTGGACGTGTTTATATTGAAAAACAGGGGAGAAACCAAAAAAATAGAGGCAATAATAGGCACAAACAAGGGACTATTTCGACACAGACGGGACATATTCAAGTCAATATTTATCAAGTCAATTTAAAACAGTTTAAGTAAATATTCCAAATCATGGCAATATTTACTATAAGTCACCTCACCGTAACTATCTTCTTGTCGGAGAGACCAGCGACAAATAGATTTTGTTTATCGTCGTCCGGATTGAACTTGACGCAGTAAGGGATCTTTCCGTTCGTAAACTTCGATATGCATTGACCTGTAACGACACGGCGAAAAAAAATATTGCGGCCGGAAAAAGATTCCGAAACACCGGCGTTTTCCGCGAAACGCACCGAAGTTTTTCACTAAAACGGCAAAAAAAGGTGATGTCTTGGGAGTTGGAAGATTAGCCTTAAGAATATTTATCATACAATTTCTGAAGAAATAAACGAACAAGCACCTGTCCTATATGGTCATGGTTCAACTGGAACCGTTGGGGACAGATGGAGACGCAGTTTCCAGAAGCAAAATCGTGTATTGAGTGCATTTCGAACAGCTTCATTTAACAAAAAATGGTTGGGCATGTGTGTAAAATAGAAGATAGCCAGGTTGCAAAAGATCTCGATCAAAATATTCTAAGTAGAGAGCGTCACATCTTCTGGCAGATGCATCCAGGCTTGGCGCTTGGAAGGGAATCAGTCGCAAAACGAAACGGCCGAGGATGTTATCAGTTTGAACTTATTCCAACAAGTACTGCCACAGCTTTACAAACTGTAAAATCAACTTTGTTTGCTTCATTTTCAGACGAAACCAAAATAACACAAAACTTTTTGTTGGTGAAGAAAAAGCTGATAAGAAAGGTCATACATTGTTTAACATAACAACACTTCATCGTTGCCATTTCTGCTCTGGTTTATGTCAACACTGCTCTTCTTCGTAAGTGACAAACTCTTAAAAGTCAATAAAATAGGGACTTTTTGCCTTAAAAAGGGATCGTGGAGGTATCGAAAGGTAACTAAACCCAATTGCCATCCCCGTAGCTTCCAGCAATAATGCAGAAGGTTTAAGATATAACAACCCGTTTTGAAAATATAACAAGCAGATTTTGGAACATAACAACCAGTTTTTGAAACATAACAAGCAGATTTTGAAACATAATAACCAGTTTTTGAAATATAACAACCGGTTTTTAAGGCTGTTCGTACAAATGCTCACAAAACTCGACTGAAAAATAAGTCTTGCAGCTAAATTACGGCACCGATCGCGTCATCACCGGTTTTCGTCACAAACTGAATTCATCTCCATGCATTCAGATCCCCTGCAACGCTGGTTTGATCACTTCAACAACGCCGCCCCCTGATTACTCGGCCGGTTGTAAACACCTCTCGAAATTATTTCGGAAAACACAGTTTCGCTTTTTATCTCTCATCACAGTGATACGGGAAGGAAAAAGGCGGAACGAATGCTACGCGCGCGTTTAAAAAAAAAAAAATGAAGCAGATCTCATCTGATACCAGTCTCAGTGTCCCACAGTTTGATGTAGCGGTCGTAGGCGGCAGTGAGGAATCTCGTCCCATCGTTGCTGAAGCAAGACTCGCGAACAGCTTTCCCATGACCGATGTATGAACGTAGCAATCGACGCTTGTGGTAAACCTCCCATAACTGACAAAAATAAGGTNCATGCAGATCAAGCCAGTGCCCTTTTTGAACACAAAAGACTGCTCTCTGGGGCGGGTCGTTAACGTTGTTGCAAATAAACTACAGTTTCAATTGGAAACACGACGCACCAGACAACGTTGAGCTTCAACTAAATCCACGCCAGCACCTTGACAATTCAGCAGTTGGGAAAACACACGTAACATGGATATTCATAAAAAATCTGAAAAAACTCAACTGTTCAAATGCGATTAGAAGCAAACACTCGCGATCGTTGGAAAGCACTTGAGAAGGATCATATTCAAGATCCTGAACTAATCCTACATCCGGTCCAAACCCATCTACGCCTTGTTAGGATGTGGTCACAGCCGCCCAACGAAACAACATGTTTTCAGCACTTTGTTTCAAACGCAGCGAAGCGTTACACTTTATAAATGCAGTGAAGCGTGACATTTCATAAACACAGCCCTTTTCATATCCGAGCACAGATTACCTATGAGTGCATTCTCATTTGTGCACATCAAAAAAAAATACGCAAGATGTCAGTCAGAAACACGCCCTGATGCAGAGCATTGCACAGGCACGCAAGGGGTTAAAACCAGGGCTGTGGAGCCGGTATTCAAATTTCAGGCTCCGGGCATCTAATTTTTTTGTCTCCGGCTCCAACATCTTGAGATCTTTGGCTCCGGCTCGAGAACGATTTGGTCCGAAAAACAGAAAAAACATTGCATTATTTGTATAACTCGCTTGAACCGGAACCAAATTTCCGGCTCCGCTAAAAAAATTTTGACTCCGGCTCCAGCCATCCAAAACTGCTCGGGCTCCAGCTCCACAGCCCTGGTTTGAACACAAAACGTCAGGTAGGCCAAAGATGAAAATGCTGCACAGCTTACCTTGACTTTGCAGTCCATGGATGTGGACAGTAGCAAATGCCCTGATTTGGGAAAGAGCTTGATCGACGACACGGCCTTTGTATGGCCAGACCATGTGTGGATGTGCTTCTTCGGCAGGTAGCATTTGTCCGGGGGTGCGTCCGACTTGAGGTTGACCCCAACATCTTGCGGAATGTGCATGTACGACCGACCCTGGATAGGATGTTTGCCGTTGCAGTGATTGTACGTGGTGGCTTATTACTGATCACATATATACTGTATTGACTGAACACAAAGACCAAGCCACCAGTGTTCACATGACTTGCCTGGTAGTCCGTGGGATCTTTGACGTGGAGAGTGGTTTTTTCTTCCACGGTCTTTTCTTCGGCAACTTTGCCCTTCTTCTGGCGTTTGGCCGTGATCTCGTTCAGTTCTTTTTGCATTTCCTTTGAAAATTAGGTCAGAATGCCACAGTAAATTGAAAAGCACTTTCACTGCAACAGACGACACTTNTATTGAAGATTTTNAAAGAAAAGCAAATTTTGACAGACTATGAGTAAGTTGAACCNATCGTTTCCCTTAAAACCAGGGGTGNAGTGGGGCAGGAACGCCTGGGCACAGCGTTCCCACATTTTTCACAGTAAGCAGACCCNNAGCCAGGTTTTAAGGGNGGGGGCAGGTTTTAAGGTTGGGGGGGTTAAGGTTGGGGGTTAAAATACATTTTTTTTTCTTTTCCTATCCATGGACGTCGGAAGGATTTTTTCCAGCGGGGGAGCACTTGGGGATTTTTCCAAAATTTTTCTTGGGGGCCCCAAAAGTGGCAAAATTTGTTTTTTCCCACTCGAAACTAAGAAAACAACCTTTTTTGCTAAGAGTTCTAAAATCCCGGGGGGTCAATGCCCCCCCTTCCGACGCCCATGTTCCTATCGTAAGCGCGAACGAACGAACCGGCCCACGAGTTGGCAAACGGTGAATTGGCTCGTCCGGCTGCACATGCAATTGCGTCTTGATTTTGTAATTGCAACCGCCTGCTCGCTGCCGGCCAAATATAACGTCACACGTCGTTTCTGCATGAAGCTCATGACGAAGCATCAGGGCGAGCTCTCCCTGCGCTGAACGGGAAAGCGAAGTTTCTGGAAACAGAATTTCTGTTGCAACGAAACTAGGTGGGTTAGAAGCAAACTTTTTTTGTATAAATGCCTACAATGCGCAACGACCCATGTGTCGGTACGAATGTTTTTCTGCACTATGACGATTTTACAAAACAAAAAAATGCCAAAAACGAGTAACATTTCCGCCGAACGTATAAGGATGGCCACAAACCCACGATTTGGTGGCTGAAGCAAGTTGTGCTTTANATGTTCAGTGACGGAATGCAAGTCAGAGAAAGGACACAACGGCGTGTGTTTTGATGGTTGTTTTTTTTATTCGNTCATTTTTTGGTCCAAGACCGAATATTAAGTCATTTCGGTCATAATATTTGAAAATATAGGATAAAAACACTGTTATGGCGAGTTTTAATAGAACTGTGAGACAAATGACCGAAATGTTTCAGGGAAAAAAAAGCAGTTTGATGGTATGCAATGTTAGAGGATGCGCACTAATAACAAGGCACTGTTTGCAACAGAATAAGCTCAACTCACATCAGACGGCTTTGAAACTTTGACCTCGTCCACGTAACCGCCCCAGGGGCCCATAAACCCTTCAATATCTTCAGGATTGTTTTGACGGACACGTTTTCTTTTGTCCTCGGGCCGTGGCTTTGTTTTCTCGAACACCGTCTTGGCATCGTCGGGGGGCCCGGCGGGCTTCTGGACGTCTGTGGCCTCCTTTTCCTCGCCGTCCTTTTTCGATTCATTGGGTTCATCGAAGGTGGTCGTACAGACTAGGATAACACAAGAAAGGCGTGGTCTGCATCGACAGCTGTTTTTTTTCGGTCACAGACCGAATTGAGTCAATTTGGTCAGAACGTCCGAAAAGGTAGGCTGGCCGAACGTCGAGTTTTAATACAATTACCGGACAAATTATCGAAATGCCTCGGCGAAGATAAAACCAGATCGGCAGACACCGTTAAAAACAGACATGCAGTTAAACCGCTAAGTTGGGTTTACATCGCTTTCTCCACCACCGACCTACTATCTTCTCTTGGGGTGAAGCAGTGTTGATGGAGGGGTCAACGGCATAACCTGCGAAAAATCGATACAGCGCTGCATCAGATGCAGGATTCAAATAACAACAACAACAACCATTGATAAGTAACAAATAAATGATGTGCCTTTTTTCAAAAACAGCGCCTTGGCATTCTATGTGGGCAGCGAAACGTAGTCAATGAATTGGAACTCATACACTGGCCGTCGGGTGTTTGCGACTAAATTTCGTTTTTAACTGTGAACAAGATGAAACTTCACCAAGTGTGCGTCTGCCCCCGGCAAACTTTAACTATCTCGTTGATCACAAATCACATGACTGTTGAGATAAGCTGGAACCTACAAGCGCTCCAAACAGAATCGATCGCGAAGATGTAAATCGTTACGGTTCACTGAACATAGTCGCATTCACCAAAATTTGTCCCAATAGCACCTATAACAGCCAAAGACGGCACTCCATAAGAAAGAAAACCAACACATACAATTTTACTTTATATTACTTCATAGAAATATGTAGGAACTGTGCGGGNACACCAGGTAAAGNCTTACCATAGCTATGAAAGGTTCGTCGTTGATTCTCAAAGTTGAAGTCACTGACATGGGCTTCCTCGGCATAACCAGACAGAGTATTCTTAATTGCGAGCTGCTGTTTGGTTTTAAACGGATTCGCTGGACCCTGCAAAAAGTGTAACACGTTTCACGTTTGCCTCTGGAAAGTTGACACAAATCTAAACTTTTGTTCTCTGATCATTAAGGATGTCAATACTATGTTGACTGTGGTGAATCAACTGCTTTTGAGCAATGGCGTTTGCATTCAACTTACTGGTACGCCTTTTCAGCAGTCACTCGTCAACTACAAACTACAGTGGTCCGTATCAGCCTGGAAGCAACGAGATTCGTTTACATCCGACAGACGCGACCACAGCGCCGAGTCGACACAGGTCAATAAAACTGTTCGCTTTTTCCTGCCCAACATTACGGATTTTCGCTCAACGAGCAATTCTCACTGGACCTGACGCAGGTCGGTAACAACTGTATATTCGCTGCAAAGCATTTCCTACATTGCCGCTCACTGTTACATTTTCTGCTGCTCAGCGGTATTTGCAACGCAGCAAGATTCTATTCCACTACGTGCACTTGTACTGTGGGCTACCGCAAGCGTTCCAAATACCGTACATGCACACCGTCCTGCAACAAGATACGGCTTGCACGTAGAATCACTTGGGTCGCAGTGATAATGCTCTCCTCCGCGAGATGCACCTCCCGTGTGTCTGGAGGTACGACAGCGACTGGGTTCTGAACACAGCTATAAACTTCTCTCCACCTGCCAAGCATGTCCGCGCTTTGCTCAGGGCGCACTTACGGTTTTGATGAAACTTGGAATGTCAGAGCTTTTTTCGCAGAAATTGTTTCATTGTCCGTAAGTGGACCCACCGTTTGTCAGAAATTCTCCAAAGATTGAATACTGGGCTTCTCTTCCGCTTTATTCTGGGGTTTTCCGCTTAATTCTGGGGTCTTCCTCGCTATGACCCAAGTGATTCAAAGCTTTGTCTCCAAGAACTGGATGACAACTTTAATCTCATTGTTCCAGATGCCCGAGCACTAGCAGCTTATGAAATGACAGCTGTTTTCAAAGACCGGCAGTTCTGCGCAATCACGTGTTTATTGGAACAAGGAAAATCCACTGTCTTCAAAAACAGGGTTGCGGAGTCGGAGGTTTTTGGGTGGAGCCAGTGTCGGATTCCTAAGAACACCAGGAGGCGGAGTCGGACAAAACGGATTTTTTTATCCGACTCCGACAGTCCAATTGAATCATTTTATACATTGCACTCCTAAGTTAGGAATCCCAACTCGTGCCTGTTGAAATGATACAATTTATTTTGAAATTTTTATTGAAACAGAATTCTTGCTGTGTACAACGATTTCCAATGATTGCTAGTAGCGATAAAATGGTTGACAGCCAAACTTTATTCATGTTATGTTAAGTAGTCGGAGTCGGGAATTTTGGAAAGGCTGGAGCTGCAAATCTTGGAAAGGTCAGAGCTGGAGTCGGACATTTTACCTCCGTCACTGCAACCCTACCCAAAAGTCATCCTTACATCCTAGTCCACCAGGGTATACGACTTTGTTACGACCTCTTAATTCTACACACTTGCAGGAGCCTTGTTGGTTATTCTAGAAGTACTGACGGACAACCAGATTGTGAGCGGTCGACAGTTCTGAAAACATTTCGAACGTCTTAACACTGATCGGAACAGGTCAGCTGAAAAGATGCCAAATGCAAACAGTGATCGTTTATCGAGATACTATTTGTACGTGATGGACTTCTGGATATAGCTTTTAAGTGATGCTTCATGTGTTGTTACAGCTGCATGAGAGAATTTCTGGATCTGCTTTTTTCAGTCATAGACCGAAATGATTTTGAAATAACCAAAAAAAATTACGTCATTTCTGTCAGAATGTCTGAAAATATAGGCTAAAAACACTGTTACAGCGAGTTTTCGAACAACTGCGAGACGAATGACTGAAATGTTTCAGTGACCAAAATTTCCCAGCAAACAATGACCGAAATGTCTCAGCGATAAAAAAACAGTTCTGGATTACCATGGTCTGCATCATCACGCTGGCCGATGACACCCACCAATGCCGTTTCCATAATGGTGCAGTTGGTGGCTTTAATTTTCACGGGACAGTGCTAGTTTCATCCATGAACTCAGAATAGCGTGCAGTTGAGTTGGTTTTTCAATTCCAAACATGCACAGCAATGGGATCTGTTCATCAACAGCCTGCCAGCTTGAGACTTGCAAAACATTCTCACTTCAGCTTGAGCAGTTATTGTTGGCATAACAACAAAACTTAAGTTGCCACCCTTGGCACAGCTCCATACCACTTGAGCCACAACACTTAACCGAAGACATTTCAAAAACACCCATATGATATTGCTTGGCTTCCTCAATCAGTTCATTTTTGTGGGGTTATGTTTTCATTTGCAAATCACAATATTTTACAGCATTGTTGTTTACATTTGTTTTTCAAGTCTTTTACAGAAGAGCTGCTCTGTCCCCATTTTCTTTATCTCATACATAACATAATGGTGCATAGTGGGACTTACACACTTACACATGTACAAGACTGACAAAGTAAGCTATTGCACATTTGTTAAACAGGCCCTCTCCCTAAAGCAGGGATGGGATTGCGAACCTGCGGCCTGTGTGAACATTTAACATGGCCTGCATCGGAATTTTTGTTTCCCAAGATAGAGCACAACATTGCATTAAAACAGTAAGTCAAAAAAATCTCCCACTCATAATTTTCTTGTCCTTATTTTCCCAAAGACAAGGGTAACAAATTATTTTGTGGCTTGCTGGCGACATTCCATATGTGTGACCAATGATAGTAAATGGGGTCCCTACCCCTTCCTTAAAGCCTAAATGTGGTACCAGTTGACACATGCTGTTTTCTAATGGTTCCTACATAAATCATGTATGCCACAAATATGTTGTAGCACAACTGGTTGCATAATAGGGAATACTATGGGAAGATGTTACTATCTGCTTATTCATATCTACTACTTCTTCTGCAGTTAAGCAATCACTGCACGTGAAATGTAGAGGTTGTGATGTGTTATCACTTTTCTCGCAATGAGCAATGGCAGCTGATATTTTACTTCTCTGATTCATAACTCTTTTGATATCCAATCTGAAAACATTAATACAACTAAAAATTATTGTCTTGCTGAACAATCCCCTTTGGTGAATATGCCACAATTTAATTCATTGTATACTATTAGATCTGGCCTTAAAATATGGCTAACCACAGCTGTACATGTAAGCTGTACGGTGCTTGGACATGTTTCATTAAATTAGATGCTGGCAGCAGAATTATAAGAACCTCAAATTCATGCAACAAAAAACACTATTTTGACTGGCAACTAATGATTGCCATGTTTTCACAGCTCTAATAAAATGTCTTCAACACACTTATCTTTAACAAGTTTCAATGAATGATGCAACAACACTAATCAGGAAGAAATTTCAAGGTGTTCTTATGTTATTCCAATAGGACAGATAATAGAAATGCCATGAAAGTGATTTTTGCAGTTGAACACACATGATGATTAATGAAGCTATGTAACATGTATTTTTCCACAACTTCTTATTTGCACCAAGTGACAAAGATACTTTTAAACCAAAACCTCAAGATGTGACTGAAATGTTCACATACTGTAAACTCACCTGCTCCGGGGCGTGCGATTCTTCGTAAGTTGGATTGTAATACACAACTTTATTGTTTATGTGATCGAGGACATTTGGACCACGTGCATCAAGCTAAAAGCAAAAAATGGGTGTTTAAGGTCAAAGGATTCACTTAAAACTAACACTGAAAATGGGCATTATTCCATCCGGAAACATACAGTGTACACATGTAATAGCTCATCAATGCAGGTTATGTATGGTCTGTGACAATACTGCATAATACTACCAATACTCCTTGCAATTTATGCACCAAGACAATTACTCTTGCTTCGACCTGAGGAAAATTGTCCAAGTTAAACTGACATTAGTTTGATGTTACAAAACAAGTGTACCAATTTCTGATAATTTTCATAGTTTCTCTAAGTCAACACCTTTCTATCCAAGCTTTACTTCATAGCAATACAGGATAAAGTTTCGAAAGAGCAGTTTAGAAATTTTACATTTATATTGATGTTCAACCACAGTGAAGCCATGTCCACAACCCGCAATATTCATATTCATAACGCTGATGTAGCATCAAAATTCTCCATGAAGTAAGATCAGATGCTGTAACAACTTTTCCGGCATGTATTTTGCAGTGTTAATAGCATTTTCTTTAATAAAACTCAACATGTATGTTTCCTATCTCATTTTGCAACCACAGCTAATTCATGATAAGCAATCCAACAAGGCCAATGCCGCCTTTATAGAACAAATTTTGCATGTGCAGGAAGTTAAAGTAGGCACCAGGGTTGTGGAGTCGGTGTCGAAAGGAGTCTGATTCCTAGTGACACCACGAGTTGGAGTTGGTGTCAGATATTTTTGTCCGACTCCGGAAGTCTAACTGAATCATTTTTACATCGCACTCCCAAGTTAAGAATCCTAAATCATGCCTGTTGAAATGGTACAATTTCTTTTGAAACGTTTGTTGAAGCAGAATTCTTGCTGTGGCTATGTACCACATTTCCATTTATTGCTAGTTGTAACAAAATTGTTAACAACCAAACTTATTCACGTTATGCTAAAGAGTTGGAAATTTGAGAGGTTGGAGTCGAACATTTTACCTCTGACTCCACAAACTTGGTAGGCACACACAACATTGGAAAGTAGGTCAAAAACTGAGAATTGAGGAATTGTGTGGCAAAGCAGGCATGCTTCATTGGATTTGTTTAGGATTTATCTTTCTTAGTAATAAGATGTTTACATTAATTTCATAAAATGTGATGTTGTAAACTGATGAAACTACAGAAAAAAATTGGCTAGTAACATCTTTAGAAGATGATATGAACAGTTCTACCTAGGTTTACTCCAATTTAAGATTTTAGTATTTTTTTAAATCAAAAATACTACCTTTTCACCACCACACCTGGTGCAACACATCACAGTAGACTCAACACATTGAAAATGTTAATAGAGCTCTATTGATGTATTGGCATGTTGATATATATCAGCCAATATGGCGATGTTGCTTGTGTATCATATCAGCAAAATTTCGCTGATATACAGTATATCAGCAATATTTTCTCCTAAAAGCTGCTAAGCTATTGTTCTGCATGCAGAGTGTTTGGAAACCCAAGTTGCTACTTTGTCTCTGATTGATTAATACAAATACTCTGTCCTGTTCCTTATGGAATGCAAGTCTCTAAATACATCTAAAGTAATGTGTAATATACAGACCACTGTGCAATCGTCCCAATGAACTGCTCTACGATGTAACATTCGCTTGTAGGTTTTTGCACAGCAATCATGTAGTTGACTGTTTTAGTGACCCAGGTTTGCACCAAATTCGATGCTATACGATTCTTCACCACAGTGAAATGATAGTTTCATCACTGTTTTTAATGAGCTGCGTATTGCTGATTACCCACTCATGAAATCTGAGCACAGGCATGCACACAGAAGGGTACTTTTATGCAACACATGTTTGTGTAGTTGTTTGCATGCTTAATTTCACAAATGCAAATTTCTGAAATGGCCAAGGACTGCAGTAGCTATGACAGATGTAAACATCCTATAGTACATGAAAACATTTGTAACTTGTGTAGTTATTCCACTTGTTTATGTGGCCTACATACTAAAGAAAAAAATGTACTGCAACGTCTTTCAACTACGGTTTGAATAATGCAAAAATATTAATATCAAGTTTTTGGTCATGAAAAACATTGATCAGCCTAAAAAAGCCTTATTGCTTGAGCTTTAGTTAAGATCATCAAGCATGCTGTATCTAAGCATCAAAGACTGAAAACAGACAAAACATAACAAAATACAACTGAAAAAATATAACAACAGTGATCATTCCAGGGCCCTGTGGAGTGGAGCTAAAGCAATTTCGGATGGCTGGAGCCAGAGTTGGATCCAAAAACTCTTACATGGTGGAGCTGGAGCCTGAAATTTGGATTAAGTTTCCATAGCTTGAGTTGGTGGCAAGCTAGTTTTACAAATAATATGTTTTTCAGTTTTTAGTTGATAAAACCATTTGAGCCGGAGCCAAAAATTTTTAAAGATTGGAGCTGAAGCTGGAGCCAATAGCTTTAGATGCCCATTTCCCAAGGCTGGAACCAGAACCTGAAATTTGAGTTCTGGCTTCCCAGTCCTGGATTATTCTGCAATACCTTTTTGGTGCCACCTTGGTACTCATAAACATTTCCAGCTCTGCAACCAATGTAGCTTGTCTGAAAGTTCATCTTTCTGAAAATTTACTTGACATGCAAGTTTCACCTGTCGTACAGCAAATGGACTACGATGATACACTGTGGACAAGATGCATAGCCTACAGCAACTACTTGAAACTTTTAATTTGAATGCTTGTGGCATTGCAATTTAACAAGTTGATGTGAAAGTGTGGGCCATAAAATGATGAATCAGATTGTTAAAGATCAATCTTAACATTAACTAAGGCATTTCACGTGATTTCAATGTGTTGTTGGCAAAGTCAAATAAAAAATATGTTTTTCAACACATTCTGCTACGATAATTCAGTTTCCATTTTAAATAAATTCATCCAAGACACAAAAGTGTTTACAAAGTGGTCTTTTTCAACATTTATTTTTCAACAAAAGTGTTGACAAATGTTCTTTTCAACAAAGAACAAAAGTGTTCTTTTTCAACATTCAACTACACGCTAAATGAAACACTTCCAACTTTACAATGAAGGGTCACAAGTGACCACACTTCTTATCTGAATATGACATGCATGGCAATAACTTAACTCAGAAAAGTAGCAAGAAATGTTTTTGCTTTTGGTTATAGACCCATATTTCAAGTTTGGAGAGGTATAGAAATAGGTTTTCAATTATTTTTATTAACCATTTTGTTTTCAGTGACAAAATTAAATATATCATTTACAGGATAATGGGTAGAGATTGTGGGCATGAATTTCTCAGTTATTATGAGTGGGAAATGAAAGACACCAAAAACATATTTGTTCAACCGAATGTTACCAACAGTTTATTGGTCTTCTTTCGAAGTTTACGGTAAGACAGCTTTGTAGGAAAACACAAAAAATTTACCAACAGCAATGGCTATACCAAACAAAGCTGGACTCTTGAGATGAACGATACATGCCTTAGTGACTACATCTGGTGCTGCTTTCACCATTTCCATTGAAAAAGAGCTTGTTTTTACAGATAGAGGCTTTAAATGCAGTGTTTCTTCATCAGCAGGAACATTCCCAACAACATTTTCTGAATCTTGGTCTTCTTCATCTGATACATCTGCATACGCACTTTGCAAAGATGCAATTGCAGCCATTTTTGAACACTTAGGCTAGGCAATCAGTGAACTAGAATTTATAGAATTGCAGAAACATACAACACAGTTTACAAATAGTATCATTAAGCTACAGATTGCATGTAAATTCATTAGCCAATCAAACTTGCAAGAAAGCATACAGCACATCATATCACCTGGCTCAGTTAAAGAGAATTTGAACAGAGCACATTTACCTCACTTTTTATGTCATGGTTTAGCTAAGTTTGGAAACAGATAATGAGTGTTGCATAGATCCAATTAAATATAGCAGACAATGCCCATCATCAGCATAGACTTTTGGACCTAATCTATTATGGCTTTTACTTTTGCCATGACTGAATTCAACAATTCATGAAAGACTGTGAATCATAAGTGCCATTGCAGAGAGATAATCAGATGAACATACGGTCCACTCAGCAATTACAGTACCTTAGTGGTCTACCAGTGATAACTATAAAATGGATGGCCAACTCCACTGTCTTCATTGACGCATCAGTGCGTTGTTACTCCGCATATACCTTTGGCTTGCAGGGCAAATCATTAAAAAAACTGTGCAGCATCGTGTAACTATCAGTTGTTGCACTTTTTGCAAACCCCAATGTGCATATTTTCCCAATTTTTTTATTTTTGTACAACTGTAAGGTTTGAAGACCGTATGCTTTTTCTATATGCCAAAAAATGTTATTTCCTAGCCAAAATAGTGTCAGCTGATCTTCAACTTCTCAGGACTCGTCATGTCATGTCATTGCTTTGGCGAAACAAAGAAATATGTGGTTAAAGTAAGAAGCTAATGCGCTGCTAAAGCTAAAGAAATTTCCAACGAAAATGTGGGTAGATATTTTTGCACGAAACAGATGAATCTTTGCAAACTTGCATTACTCAGGCAGCTGAAAGCCGATCAGTATCCTAATAATGGTTGTTTTTGTTCAGATCCAATAAAAGGTTCATGGTACATGCTGTGCAAACGACATTAAAGCTGATTAAAGCTTATCTACTGCGTCCCTGGACATACCTACTGTACAAAAACGCATTAATAAGTTTTTTTATCATTAATAGAATAACTAAAGTTAAAGTTCCTTTGCACCATGTCTCACCAGGTCCCTTGGAAAAGACTTACTATACATTGCTATGTCCAAACTGCGAATTGTTTCACAATGGCCACCAGAAGCAGATTGATGCTTTGGTGGTCACGTTTGTTGGGCTCACTTTTATCTCAGGTGTGGGCAAACAGCAGCTCACTGAACACTCTACACATAATTAGGTTGACTAACAGAATACGAATTTATCAGCAGAGAGTTGTGGAAACCTTGATTTTTTGTAGCTTTATTGTTTGCTTGTGTACAATATTTTATGACAAGAAGAGTCTTTATTTGTATTGATATCTTTCAATGTGTTTGTTTTTCAGTGAAGTTATTCGTTTTTCTTCCTGGGTTCAAGAGGATCATTGCAAACAGATGTCAACGCTAGTAGCGCAGTCAAGAATTTTGTTCATGAAAAGCCAGTCATTGACGTTGTCAATCACTGATGTCGTGTTGAGTCCAACTGTTCCTTTGGTTGATTTTCTAACAATTAAAAATTGATATACAGCACATGTAAAATTTTAGCAAGTTTGTTTTAGGGGGACATGGCTTTTTTGGCCTTATTCTAGCTGTGCTACGACTCTATGCGTTTTTTTTGGATTGAGACGTTTTTTCACATCGTCTCCAAATATTACATGTAGCACAAATTTAACAATCAATCTATGGAATGGCAACGATCACCAGATTTCCAAAAAATGTTTTCAGAAATTGAGCGAAGGAATGCAAACAGGCATAGGACAGAGATGGGAGTTTGACACAATGCAATAATCCTTGTAGTCTGGGTTACTTTTTTCAGTCATTTTTTGGTCAGAGACCAAAATTTAAATCAATTCAGTCATAATGTCCGAAAAAATAGGCTAGTGAATACTGTCATGGTGAGTTTTATACAATTATGAGACAAATGACTGAAATATCGCAGCAAAAACGGAAACCCAGCCTGTGGTATAGGATCAGCCTCAATGCATTTAGACCAGTGGTTCACAAACGGGTGCCATTTGGCTTACCAAAGGAAGAATTTTTAATTCCTGAGAGGAAATTTGTTTTAGGGAGGAAAAGCTGTGCATAAAAAAATGTGAAGTTTTTATCATTTGTTTATTCGACACACAAAAATTTATTTGTAAATTCATTTGTTAAATTATTTTTTTGTTCTCTTGTAAAATAGTTATTTTGCATTGTTTTAATTTTATCCCTGAGATAAATTTTTAAGAGACACCTGGAACCATGTCCAGGTATTGTGAAATTTTTGCAATTATCTTTTTTGTGATGTTTCTTGGGGAGAAATTAGCAATGTTTAGGTTTGTAAAGGGAAACAATGAAAAAAACTTTGAGAACCACTGGTTCAGACCCTCCGTGATTTTTGTCAACATCATTCAGTATATTGTTCTGTAACAGAAATATTTACATTTTAAAATCATTGATTTACAATTGATATTGCACACCCACTTTCCAATTGATCAGTACTTGTTTAAATTTTATCCAAAAATTCCAGTCTTGGGTCGCTTTCACTTCGGACTAGGTTTTTGACACTGCCATTCATGATGTCAAACCAATCTTACAAAAAAAGTTGCATGTTTGCGATCAACCCTGCATAGGTGCATCATAACAAAACTCAAAAATCTATATCAAACAAAAAGCAGAACATATTTTGACATCTTACAGATGTTTTTTCTCTTAAGACAGTGGTGGTCCAACTGCTTTTGGTGTACAGGCTATTTTACAAACTCATGGGCCAATCCCAATAAAATGATGTATAAAACAACAGATTCACGACATTTGAAACCATAAAAGAAAAGATAAACCAATGATATTATTATATTGTACTGGATACTGAGCTCTCAGATTACAAAGGCATTCAGAGACAACTGTGATATCAATATTGTGCAGCAAACAAACTGCGAGCTTCTTTTTCCCGATGTTCAAATGCAGTTACAAATGTACCTTTTCGCTCCTTTTATACGCCCATGGATGCATCACAATTATGGTGTAATTTCAGAAAGTCATGCATGCAGAGATTGCGTGTGGCCTATAATTTTGGATTGTACAACATGCCTTNGAGTATGAGTGTTAGTAGTCATCAGGTTCAATCTAGCATTCCTACATTTAAGGCATTACTGAGAAAATGAACGCACTTGTTTCTTTNAAGATGCAGAAAGTCTGACAATGTTTGGTTGCATGCTTTGATGCAGTCATATTGTTTATATTCTTCCTTATTCTTTGAACACTACAACCGCATTTCACTTTGGATATCGGATATTAAATTTCTGACATTTTTGGATAAGGATTAGATATGGATATGCAAAAATTTTTTGGATATGGATCAGGCGTTAAAAAATCAATATCTGCTCACCTCTGCGGTCTACACGAGGTGTGGTGAAGTGAAGTCAAGTACAGTTGCAGATTTTCACAGAGCGCAGCTAAGAGATGAGCAGAGTCACATTTTTGAGACTCCGACTCCACTCTTGCTATACACTTTAAGACTCTTGCTCCAACTCCAAAAATTTTTGAAACATCAACTCCAACTCCTGATAACACTCCGAAAACTTCGAAGTAAAAAGATACTGTCTATTTTGCCTCATGAGACAAAATATAGATCGTAGTTATTTTGCCTGTGATAGAACACAAATAGTTGAAATGGCCACGTGACTAGCACAATAGAGAGACATAACATGCTGAGGTTTAAAGTTATGGCATAGGCCTAGCCTATTCTTTACACAACATAGATAAACAGCCACTAAAAGCTTGCCCATATTTAAATTAGACGTTATGGTCCACTATATAGGTCATGCATTCCAAACTTGTCATGTGATCACTTCAAACAAATGTGTGCAGCTACTGACAAAACAACTTCAAAACTGCTTTTGTCTCATGAGGCAAAATAGACGCTGCTTATCAAATATACACCTTAAGTACAGTGTAGGTATAGGTTCTACTGTAATTAAATTAAAGTGGAAACCATTGAAACACCAGTTAAGTACTCCAAGCTTCAATAATTAACCAGACAGATGACAAGTATTTAAAGTAGGCATTAATTTTCAATTTTTACAAAGGGAGTGGCTGTAGGTACGCCTGTGGATCCCGAAACCAGAAAACTTATTAATACGCCACTTGTGACGTAACAGTTGCGCACAATGAGAGTGCAGTAGGCTTGGTAGAAATGAACTAAATGTAAAAGATAAACCCTAAACCTAACTCTAACCTCAACCCAAACCGTAGCCCTAACCCTAACCTAATGCCAACCTAACCCTAACCCAGTCTAGGACAGTTCGACAACACCGTTTCGGCGATGGTGGTCGAAAATGTTTTATGTGAAAAAAATGTGTGTTTTTGAAATACTCTGAAGGTTAGACTACAAAGGATGTTTGCTTCATAAGCGTTTTTGTTGTCATCCTAATGGCCAGTGGCCAGTGTAGTTTCCCGTCCGTCAGGATTTTGGAAGAACTTAGTGTGACTGTGACCACGTGTGTAAAGAAATATGGCTTATGATGATTATTTAAGCTGGCATGAGGTGTTTGTCAGTTTACACAAAAGTTAAGCATGGACAGCATCTATTGCTTGATCTTTCACGTAAGCAGGGGCGCATCTAGGGGTCTATTTGGCTGTCATAACAGACCCTATTGCACCGCAGGTACTCAGCGTTACCGCCAATGAAATATCTAATGTTCTCTAATGCAGGTGTTTTGGAGTAGGCAACAGCCTACATTTCCCTTCTTATGTTGCATAGTACTATCACGAAACAACAACATTACTGCCTTGTGTAACTAAATAGCGCCTGCGCAGTGACAAGAAACAATCCACGTTATTGAACACTCGAAATTAATATTGCATCGAACGCACATGTTTCTGAATTTCCTCTCTAATGCTGTCAGAATCTCATACACTTCCGCGCACACGCAGGAGCTGTTTTGTAACATTTCTCTTCATCATGGCGAGAGAACAGTCTCCAATCACGATCGTTTCCTTTTGCAGTTTCGGGCTAGTTTTATCTGCTGTTTACATCTACTAGGTTATGACAAAATTAATTTAAGTAAGTTTTTAGTTTAGGCTTTCCTCAACGTAACACCAAGTAATGTGAATTCGTTTCCACTGAAACTATATTTTGATAAGCAACTTCTCATATTGAAAGGCGCGACAGCTAGCCTCAAATTGTGCCCGCATTATCTGAACAAAATATCGGTCAATGTCGTATTTCGAAAGTAGCCTTTTTAGAATTAGGAAGTGTCTAGCCGTACGGCGCCGTATGGCTAGCTTCTGGGGCTAGCCGTACGGCACTCTCATCATGGCGCACTGTGATTGGTGAAAGCAGCGGTGCGACATGGTTGTCGTTGAGAAGAGCGGTGAAGAGCATCTTTGCGCTGAAGCGTGTTAGGGATAGGGTTAGGGTCAGTTTTAGGGTTAGTGTTAGCTGTTCAGAGTGCCGTACGGTTAGCCCCAGAAGCTAGCCATACGGCGCCGTACGGCTAGACACTGCCTTAGAATTAAGCAGGTGACGATGTTGCTTGCTGCACACGAAGTCCTATATTGATTTCAAGTAATTCACTTTTACATTACGATGCACAGTAATCAGAGCAATTGCAATTCAATCGTTCTTCTCCACAGTGATTTTGCAAGTAAATTTATAACATCGCCATCTTGATAGACAGCACGCTCCACGGACGCAGTTGTGCAGCTGGTTGTCAGCATCGATTTTATAAGTGTATGTACGTTTAGATAAACAGCTCTCAACCTACACGCTTCACGATGGCAGTGCGAACTTTTGCACTTTGGTGACATTCCAAAGGAAAATACATTTCACATTTCATCGCCGAAACGGCGCCGCCGAACTGT
>JGI24158J21664_10003475_pt1 | contig 19784 bp, 19 predicted proteins | sample Ectturendosymbi3_FD_21664 | JGI IMG/M metagenome (IMG submission 21664) | reverse complement strand
CCCTCTCCTCTGTAGGCTCACCAGTAGGCCCATTACAAGCTACAACAACAAATCTGTCCAGGAGACCATTACATGTTTCATCAGCCTTTATCCTTCCTTTTTCCTTCTTTTTGCTGCTCCACTTGGATACTTTCTGTTCAAATGTGGTATTTTCATAAAATTATCAATAGTCCCATACTAAATATTCAATCTCTAATAAAAATGATCATTTGGTATAAAAATTATTATTTGGTATAAAGGTTATCATTTGGTATAAATATTTGCTCTTATTTGAGAGAGTCTTTTTAGAACTTTTTGGAAGAAATTTTAACCCACATTTTTTTAGATATAGAAGTTGATTTGAAGCTTTTCTTTATCAGCTCATTGGAAATGGTGGTGTGGCCCCTTTGAAAGTATAGTACTTACACATTACAGTTGCTGTTGGGGTCCCTTTGAAAGGAAGGTACTTACACATCCCAGTTGCTGTTTGGGGCCCCTTTGAAAGCAAAGTACTTACACATTAAAGTTGCTATTTGGGTACCTTTGAAAACATAGCACTTACACATTACAATTGCTGTTGGGGGGCCCTTTGAAAGGAAGCTACTTGCACATTGTAATTGCTGTTGGTGGCCCCTGTGAAAGCAAGGTACTTGTACACATTACAGTTGCTGTTGGGGGCCCCTTCGAAAGCAGAGTACTTACACATTACAGTTTCTTTTGGAGGCCCCTTCAATGAAGTTCGAAAGCAGAGTACTTACATATTTCAGTGGCTCTTGGGGGCCATTTGAAAGCAGATTACCTTCGAATTGCAGTTGCTCTTGGGGGCCCCTTTGAACGCGAAGTACCTGTACATTACAGGTTCTGTAGGGGGCCCTTTGAAAGCAGAGGACTTACTTATGATCTGCTTTGTAGTACATTATACCAGTGGATAATACGTTTTTCACCAAAAATAAGGAAAATTTACGTGCGTAACACCTCAAGAGGGGCCCCCAAAAAGGGGGGGTAGGCAAGTGCCTCGCTCGCCTCCCCTTTAACACACCACTGGCCACACCAGCATGAGCAATTATAGTTCGTGCAGATTCAACAAGTATGCGGTTGAACCTTTCTGCAACTCCATTCTGCTGAGGGCAATGGACTACACTTAACTCATGGCGAATACCCCTTTCCTTCATGTATTCCTAAATGGCATGCGAGATGTACTCTCCACCGTTATCAGACCGTATTTTAGCAATTTTACAGCCACTGGCATTGGTCATAATTGCTTCGAACTGTTTAAACTTTTTACGTACTTCGGGCTTCTGCTTCATAAAAGAAACCTTACAACATCGAGTGAAATCATCGAAAGTCACGAAATGCTTATGTCCACCTAAAGACTCGGTTTGAATCGGTCCACAAACGTCAATATGAACCAGCTGGAGCTTTTTAGGCGATTGGATTTTACCCACCAACTTAAAGTTTTTTCCTTCAACTTTCCTTCTGCACAGCTTTCACACAAAGGCAAATCAGCATTGTTCGAAAACTATATACGGTAGTTAAAAGTTTTTTTTCTGCTGGTTTCCTTTACCTTTCCACCATCAAGGTGACCGGGGCGTTGGTGCCACACGTTAAAGTCGAAACTTTCAACCGCCATCAAACCTACACCGTTTTGGTAAGTGTTACAGTTCAAACGATAAAGGTTCCCCACAATTTCACCTACTCCACGGAGTTTACGGCGTGGATTATGAATCTTGCAGCTTGTCTTATCAAACGTTACAACGTTACCTTCACATGCAGCTGCTCTCACGGAAAATAAATTACACTTCAACTTCGGAACGTACAACACATTACACAGACACTTAAAAGCACTAGTGTTTCTGCATGCTTTCGAGGAATCAGTCGACTGCCATCTGCTTTCGTCTTTTTGCGATAATTCAATCTTGCACATATCTCTATTCAAGTATGTACTTTCCACGATGGGTGTGTCGATTCCTTGCTTACACCCATCGTGGAAAGTACATATTTCCCAACACAATGTTTTTGCCCAAAACCCAACACCTTTGTTAAAAAGCTGAAACGTTTTCCCGAAAATATGCGTTTTTTTTAACACGTGGCCAATACCTTTTGTTTTCATTGCGCCGTTGCCATGCGTACCTGATAGTTAGCATAGTCTGGTCAACAGGTTATTGAACTAACTTTACCATATTTTGAACCGATCTAAACTTTTGCAAATGCATTTTGAACGTCATTAATTTTTACATAGCAAAGCATGATATAGTGATCTCAGCACTGTACTGTTATGGCCCCTCCGTGCAGTATCACCAACACCACCAACGAAGACCTGATTGAATATCTTCGCAATTCTTCCTTTTAGACTTAACCGCATAGTCCTACCACCTGTCAGCTATGTGTCGTTGTGTATACGACAAAAGAAGTGGTCTCAACTTTCTTCAAACAAATCGGTCGCTTGTTAATGTAGTTCGAAATCGTTTTCGTGCAATGACCACACGCTTGAACTTCTTCAGGTTAGGATTACAATTTTTTCTGAGTGTTTGGAATAGGTGTCGTTGCCAATGGCCAGCATGCATCTCTGAAACTAGCCGAAAAACGCAAAAAACAACTTAATGAAAGCCAATAAAATCCCAAAATATAATCCCAAAAGCTAAGTGGGGGCCCGGTTATTACGTTTAGCTTGTCAGGGAGGGGAAATTTGCCCCCCACACACCCGTCAGTTACGCCACTGCAACAAACACTAAATATTGATTAAACTAACGTAACAGATTTTTAAATTTTTTGTTACAGTTGATAAACATCAACGCTTCGAATCTTTTATCAGTCAAACGACATCAATCAGGCATGAACATTCGTCCAGCAACACTGAAAGTCGTGTGCTGGTAAATTCAAAATTGCTGACTATTTCTTCAAACTGCGGGTTAGGATGTTTTCAGCTGTGTGATGGCCGTTGGATCGTCTGCAAGCCAGCGTAGCATTGTACAGCGTTTCGTTTCAAATGAAACGATTAGCGATGCCAATGTAGCTGCGCATCTGTCTACTGGACAAAAAGTCAACGGTTGACACAAGCTCACTGGATTCGTTGACTTTTTTTATCAGTATCCGTGGGTGATCTCTGTTGACATGCTAGTTATCAGCTTTGTGGAAAGGTGCTTTCGACTTGGGTTAAATTACCTTATTCCATTGCAAAAGTTTAATTTATATAAATTACTGTATTAATTATATACGTAGCCTACGCCAGCACTTCCATTCACAGATCCACTCTGAATCTACGTGAACAAAACCAGCACCTCTCCTCGTAATGTAGCGTTATCTTTTCTGTTCCCAAAGTTTCAACTCGTTTTTAAAAGCTCTTCTATTTGATGCTACGTCTCACTAGACTCACTACTTTACTTCAGGCGGGCAACAGGAAGGCTATATAGCTGGAACAAAGTGAGAATTCGCTACAAACGCTGTGCTTGCCGCTGGCATATCTGGATTTAATGCACACAGACGGGCGAATGGCCTCCCCTTAAACACAACCATAACAAACGATGACAAAAGGAGGAAACCCAGCCACTACAACAGCGTTTCATCGCACAGTGATGTAGGGTGAAGATTTCCAAGTTTCATCGCACAGTGATGCAGGGTGAAGATTTCCAAGTTCAATCGCAAAGTAATCGTCGATTACGATTAAATTAGCGATGTAATCGGATCATTTTTGGTCAGTTCAATCGATTACGATTACTCAAAAAACTGTAATCGATTACGATTGACGATTACCTCCATGTCTGATGGTCAGGTCTGGTTTCGAACAAACACCGCGCGGCGATACCTTCACCGGCATAAGCTGCCTAACAGTAACCCGAGCTTGTGGATTCAGCAGGGATGAGGAGTCAGTCGCGGCGCAGGAAATAACTTTTACCACATGCTGTGCGCCAAAATGAGGAAACCAGGAAAAGGCACAGTGGTCATCTGAGAGGAAAATGCGCCCTCTTGGGCCGACCCTTGCTTGGATTGCAACATACACTTGGGACAAGAAGCCAGAACTCCATCTCAGTAGACTTGCTTTTGCAGGAAATAAATACGTTGTAATTCGTTACAAATCTTAAATCAGTTCAGGTTTGATCTTTGTTCTCACAGTCATAGAAAAGACGAACGGGGAATTCTACCAAATGTACCTCTTGACCAGTTGACATATTTTGTATGGCAGTCTGTGAAACCGCTCCGCGTGCAGAATGAAAAAATATCTGCCAGTGCTTTAAAATCGTCTCACGGCGCGAGTTTGTACAAAACAACGTTAACTCTTTGACTCATTTCAAGATCCGAGAACGAAACGCGATCACCGAAAAAAATGCGCACTGAATAAAATATGCACCGTAGCAGCGGAACAGGGTGGCGTGTTTACTTTGCTTGACAACCGGCATACCTGGTGACAACGACGACTGGCGACTGATCCCGATCGATCCGAGAATTCCCGACTTCACTTTATCCATGCTGAACGCGTCCAGCACGCTCAAGAACTTGCCGACTTGATCGCAGATGTAATGCGTGACAATCGGCGACTGCCACAGGATAGAGCTGCCGCATATTATTTGGTCGATCAGTAGCAGCACTTTGGCTTCGCTTTCTTTCCTGCAAGGCAAGTTTATCGGAAGTGGTAACTATTTCGTTCGGAACGGGCCAGTTCATTGCGGAATCATAGTGTTTTTGATTAAGAAAGTTAGCAAAGTCAAAACAAGACAATTAACCCCAAAATTAACGACGGATTATCTTCACACACGGCGCGAGAACTCTTTTGAGGAAGCACTCGCTTACTGTTGTATCAACTAATTCTATGCAGTGTTTGTTGCAAAGGAGCATGTTTACTGATGCTGCAGCATTAGACCCATTTCAAAAACAGCCCCAGATGAAAAGAGACGAATTTATACTGAATTTATAATTGCTTGCATGGCTGAAACCTTAACACTTGTAGCAGAGTGTTAAATGAACATGCACCAGTGCCAATAAAAACAGGTTTTCTGCAATAACCAGGACCAATTTCGCCTCAATCCGGCCCTGAGCAGGATAGGAGAGTTCTGCACTATCAGCATCCAAGGCGCATCACATCGCACACTCCCGCAGTCACGAATGATAAAAGGAAGCCTTGCACTTAAAAAAAACAACCAAGGCTTACGTTGGAGCGAAGCTTGAAAGGTACGTGATCAACAGCGACATCTTTTTGTCGATTTCTACTTTGACTGCGTCAGACAACAGGTCGACAGACAGTCCGTCTTTGCGATCGTAAAATCCTGGCAGGTTCATTTCGTTCATCGTCAGAGCGTGCAAGGTGAGAAGGCAGGAGGACTTGACGCACTCACTGTAAATGCTCTGCAGAAAACAGTTGCACGCCAACAATTCGAGTGCACTGTCCTCTCATAAAAAGAAAAAGCAAAGGGTAGAAACTGAAAGAACAGTAGTACACTGCCTCGGAAAATACCTGTGCGTATTAAAAATACGAGTGCGATCTCTCTCTCCCCATCAAAGCATCATAGGCAGAAAGAGTACGAGTCATTTTTCCACGAAAGGAAAAGAAAAAACTTTTAACACAAACTTTAACAACGTCACCAGGACACACTCTTCACCGCAGTTAGCGAGCTTACAAAACGCTGGCTAGAAAAGCATAAGAACAACCAGTGTCTTGGAACTTCCGGGGAAACCAGCAAATTATAGAAAAATCGCTTTGACACATGGCAAACTGTCTGATCACTCACCTCTCGGTTTTTAACTGCATTCAAAGCTGACAAGACGTAATTCCATCCCTTGGTGACCTCCGTGCTTCTGTCACCCATGGTCTCTTCAGTTTGCAGTTGGTCGGCTGGTTAAAAAAAAACAAACTTCCTGATTACAATCACCGCTATCGCCAAGAAGTTTTGGCCTGACTGAAAGTGTCAGCAAGGCCTACTGCCTGGATGTTGCGACAGCAATTTGAACGCTCAACGTGCCATGCATGATCAAACAGGATGAGAGAGAAACCGGAGCGTCTTCCCGAAACTTTCATCGCATGCAGTCGACTTACAAAGTTTACCTGCGCGCACAGTCGCCGAACGAAGGCAACAACAAACTTTGCGGGGGACTGTTTTACCACGAACATCTGCTGATAATCAATCTGACATGGCAATAGTAAAATAACGCTTTCAGAAAAGCAAATAGGAAAGCGTGAGTTTTACAAGAAATCCAGCGCTGAGAGCACAAAAGTATGCACTACTCAGCGACTCATATTGCACGTTTTCGCAGGTTTCAAAATCAGCAGCGAAAAACGCGTTCGTTTTTGGTGCTGCGCAGATGCAGTACAACAGTGGTTCTCAAACTGTGGTACGCGAGGGCTTTTCAGGTGGTACGCGAGCAACTTTCCTGTCATATTCGAAAAGCTTTGTTAATTCGTTTCTGTGTTATAATTCGTCCGTGTGTTATGCTAATGTTGCTAATTCGTTTACGTGCTATATTTATCTTAAGTACATTTGAGCAAATTACGTTCTTCTGAAACCAGGCGTGTACACTCCAACATTAAAAAAATATCAGGTGGTACGCGATCTCAAAAAGTTTGAGAACCACTGCAGTACAAGCATAGAACTTACACTACAAGCATAAGCGCCTCCCTCGATCGTTTAGAAGTGTGAAGACCCTGGCATGGGTAAGAGTCGGTACGCAACGAAAAATAGAAGAAACGCGTTTAACTTGAAAGCTGCAACGTCAAAAAATCCGGCAAACAACACAATTTAGTACCAAGGTTTATTACTATTTAAGAAATAAAGTAAGTACAACGCGGCACTATACAATAAGATGATCGCACTGCATACCTACTCTCCTCATCAGGTAGCTCTCAATGCTGGCCTCAAGAATCTGACTTGTGTGCTGGGGGGTAAGTATGGAAGCCGCGGCGCTGACGCAGCCGAGAAGGGTGTCTTGCGAAAGAGCTCTGGACTTCAGAAACGTGCAGTTCTAAAAGATCGAAAAAGCTCTATATTGAGCAGGGACCTCCTGGTCACTACTGGAAATCTTCACAAGCAAAAATGACAAAGCATGCGAAGCTGAAAAGGTGTTTCAGAAACAAACGACAAATATACTGCGTCTCGCAAAAATTTTCTTGTTAGATTCAGCTCCACAACAAATGAATTCTCCATCGGAGGAAACGACTTTCATTGTTGAACTAATTCCAAGATTAGCGATTTATGCGACAAATGCTTAATCTGAGCTCGAAATTGGCTGACTTTCGAGTTTACGACTGAAACACTCGTTGACTTCATCCAGGAATTTTGCTTTGTTACTCTACAAGTCTACGTCACATCGAAACCATCTGGCGCACTACTGACAACGGTGGTCACAACAGAAAGTTGCGTGTACCGCGTTCTTCTGCAAGTTCATAAAGCTGTTACCACACACCTCGTGTTCGGCCATCAGTATCGAAACTACCACAAAGCGACTTTCGTCATGTACCTGGCACGTCGAAACTGCGTGGGCAGTCTGTTCCACCAGGCTCTGCAGGGCTTGCTCGCACGTGGATGGACGAGATATGACGCTGACCATGGAACGGAGCGCGGTTTCCTGACAAGCGGCGGGAATGATATTCAAATAGGCGAACAACGCCCCCAGCAATATCGGCAAGTGGTCCACAGATACCCCTACAAGAAAACAAACAATTAAGGCAACGATCGATCATGGGCGTAGCCAGGCGGCCATGGCCGGCCCCAAATTTTTAGCATATGTAGTCATTTTATGCTTTGAGAGGTGGTGTCCCAAACAAAATGATGTTGCTCGCCTAAAGTCAAAAGGTTTTAGCCCACAAATTTTCTGCCCCCCCCCAAGAAAAATTTTGGGCTGGCTACGCCACTGCGATCGATTGACGGTTACACCCGCCAAACACAAAAATACCGTTTGTTCGCGGCAGGCACCGTTGCTAGGCTCAAGATCATTGTCTCGTTACGTGTTAATCGCATTAAGTTTTTCTTTAAAAAATGCTAGGTATTTGCGCGGCTGGTTCACTTTTTTGCGGGTGGTTAGAAGAAAATCGGCTTAACCACACCAAATGGCACGTTAGCGTTTCACTTTTTACAAAATTTTACACCACTTTAATTCACCGGAATGTAGGTAGACTGTGAAAGGTCAGTTTTTCAATACGGACTATGATTAACCACCCAGTCCATCGAGATAACATGTTATGGAATCTATTTCTTAGCGTCAATAGTGATGATGTTGTATTTCACAATGATGAGAAAAAGCAACGTATACCTTTGGTACGCGTACAATCTCCCACATATTCATTTAGAACTAAGCAACAGCAAATCAACGTCAAAGCTCACCGCGAGGTGTTGATTCCACGCTTTCCATGGTGGTTTCAATAAAATCGTGAAGACGCTGGGCAAGCTCGGAAACATGTGCAAAACTTTCGAACGCGCTTTTTTGCAACAGCTGTCCGATGCACGATATGAACATTTCTTGTTTCAGGCAGTCTGTTTGAGACGCGCTCGCAGGATGAGTGGCCGATGAGCCCTAGAGCGAAATATCAACTAGTTTGGTCGGGAGTGAGCGAACGCAAAGAAACCGCAATCTTTGAGTGGCGCGACGAGTGACATGAAGCCACGTGGACCAACGAGCCACAAAAATGCGACGGTCTGTTTTAGTGTAACTCCAATAGAAGAGAAGTAGAGCTCTCGATGAATCTGTCTGCCATGCTGTGAGTCGTCTGTCTGCCAGCTCCGCGAGGGTTCTGACTGCACGTACCGACCGTGACAATTTCCCACAAAGGGCAAAGCAGCTAAATCTGCTCGCATATAGAAGAGTTACGAAGTTAGCGACAGACACTCTGGGCCACTGTTTCTCACCGTATTTATACAAGGCTCATATGGTTTTTGCATAACATGGTCCTATCGTCAGCGTTTGCCACATCGTCTCGCTTTTACGTTGATTGCAAAGCAAATAAACATTATTCTGAAGCAGTCATTTGTACCCAACATACGTTTTTTCGTTGGTGCAGGAACAGGTCTGCCTATGTTGGTGGACAGCAAATCATATATGACGGTTAACACCCGGAAAGATAACTGTGGTATCGATATGAACGTCATTTTTGCAATTATTACAGTGTAGCTACGATTGACTGAGTTAGTGCGGGGAGTCCCACGGGAGCAAAATATGTAGTTTACCAACCAAATAGGTCAAACGAGCAGTGCGCCAAGTTCAAAATTCTACCTACTGCTCCAGTGTTTTCCTGACAAATTTCAAGCTCAATTAAATTAAGTGAAACGTGCTTTTCAAACGTTAGGAAAAGACTGGTCCAGCATGAGACAGCAGCGAAAACAATCATGCCCCCATTTTAACGTGAGTTCTGTCTATAAAAACAAGTGTATCGCTTCAGTAAGCATGCAAGCATCCCTTACTAAGTTTTACTGTACATGTGCATGTTAAACCACACCCTGATGCTAGCTTTACACCCTCTCTACAAAATCTAGGACGTGTCTTGAGGATCTCTCTGTCGCGATGACTTAATCGTAAAAGTCTTGTAGTAACCGTTACGCAGACCTGCAAAAACCGATCAGAAAAGTCGGTCGATAAAATCTTGAAGTGTATCAGGGGAACGAAAATCGATAACTGAAAATGCAATAAAATTTCTAAACACTACAATTAGATTTTCCTCACCTGACTGTTTTCTCCGCCCACCAGAGGAAGGCGGCAAACGATTTTCAGCAATCTGACCGCAACGTATCGCTGGTCACGCTTCATTTGCTTGGTCCGCGTTCGAAGCAGCACACTCGTCCAAGCGTAACGATCGCAGACCAATCCCGACAGCTTGCCGACCATGTCGACAGGAACGAGGTGCAACGGCAGTAACGCCACTTCATCAAACAAGCCTTCCAGAGGCGCATTGTTTTGCAGCCTCTCTGGGCCAGCACCTGAAAGAAAACGGCACATTTGTAAACCTAAACCTCGGTTAATCCGGATAGGAGAAGATCCGGATCATCCTAAGACGTTTGTTTCAAGTCTATGTTATCTAGATAGTAGGATAGCGATAAAAATCACCTTAATTGAACACATTAGCGACCCAATGATGAGAGAATTCTTTTAAATAAACCAAATTGATTGCTACAGTATGACTACGTATTTACACTAACATATCGAACGAAGGAATCAGTAATTTTGAACTGTCGCGGCTCGCAGTTGTTTCATCGACTGTTCCGGAAGTATACACTGTATTTGGAAAATGAGTCTTCCATGGCACGGTCAGTCAAGTGCTTAACGCTGCACCGTTCTTATAGCTCGATGTATCGCAAGATTTAATTTTTCCACGAGTATGCTGTCCTGCCGACTTCGTTTGTTCGACTTAGACATCTTTGTAAAGAGTAGATCCCAAAAAGCGCTGCAACATGTGTATCTAACCTTGCGCACTGATTACCCAAAAAGCATTGGGCAACAAACACGACAACTGACTGTTACGTCATACATGCAGTAATAATGGCGTTTAGTCAGCCGAATGATTACGATGTTGCACAGCACACTGTAGTGAGACAAGTATCTGGCACTAAGCACGTTGCTATAAATAAATATGTAAAAACATTAGAAGTCATTCGTGCCTCCAATTTTCATCCGAATTAGACGAAGATCTGGATTAACCGAGGTTTACTGTATATATATCTAAGATTTAGGTTTGAAGACATAAATACTTGTTAGTCGAAATCGAACGAATAGTTCGTTTACCAGGATATTTCGCAACAGAGGATGTCAAATACTAAACACTGGCCTGCAAGGCTTTGAATGACAGTTGATCGTTTGAGAGAGTGCATTTTTGTTGCCGCAGTCACTTCCAAAAACTGCGGTGTTCTTTTCTTTAAAAAATACTTTGTTGTTCACAAAACTTAAAGCAGCGAAACGTCTGGATTTCTCCCGATAGAAAACTGTCCAACGTAAGCAAAACTATTGCCAGAAAATATAGGTCCGAGTATCACTGAGGCAACAATCGATTGATTAGTCAATCACACAATTGCGCATGGGTTAGAGTGCAGCATTGTTTAGTATTTGTCCAACTCGGCTGTAGCTCAAACTGAATGCTTTTGAAACATGGCAAAAGGAGTGCGACAAATTGAAGGCCGCTACGAGTTTATTGGCAGCTTGTTACCACTGTCGCTTAGATGCAGTCGGACTTACCAAGCGCAAAGAGAATGTACAGCAGTCTATACAGCATCTCCCCCTGCTCTGTCTCACTTGCATCAGCATCTTCAAGTTGGCACAGCTCGAGAACTGATGACCATGATATTTGAGGAACAACGAAACAAAGGAAGTCCATCAGAACGTCCACGTTACCATCGCATATCTGCAGAGCACAGGCCACACTGTTCATTGAACCGCTTTGCCATTCTAACTGGTGATACAAGCAACTTTATGCTAACAGTGTTTCTATGCAATCAGAATGTATATTTCCTTTGCTAACATCTCACAACTCCCGGTAAAACCTACACCAAGAGCTTGAGCAAGATTTGAATTTGGTAGAGATTGAGTGCCCCAATAAACGCTCTGTTCGCAGTATTTCCCGTTAAACCGACAGTACATTTGCGTTCGGAAATGAACGCGGTTCTTTACCCGACGACAGTTTGCTTTTCAGCTATACGAAGACAAACGCAGTCTTAACCAGTGTGACTGCAACGTATTACAACCACCAGGTGGAGTGGGGGTACTGGAGGTCAAACTGATGCGCTGCTCCCAATGCCGGAAAATTGACCCCGCACGACCAAGGAACCGGCTTGAAGCTTTGCAGCAACTACAGTTAATCGACCATCGGGCGGCTTTCTGTCGCTGTTGACTTTGTGTCGCAAACGCAACTGCGGTAGGACTGAGCAAGTCCCTTGGAGGGAACATATCAACTCAGTTCTTTAAAAAAGCAAAAACAAAATGTGTGCCTTACCGCAACCATTTCCATCAGGCATTGCGTGTGAGGAAGAAACAGATTCCAAGGAAGTCTCTCGAACATTTCGTGGTACGAAACGAAAACGCCGACCGGTACCACACTCTGAACTTGAAAAACCGCTTGCGCATATTGTGTCCATATGTAGGACAATCTGGATGCGACCACCACCTTGTCCCTGGAGAACAAAAAGAAAGATGAACGATTGGGTTGGAATCTGCTTCATAATTTAGATCTGAAAAAATAACTGCATTGTTCAAACCTTGACTGCATACAGCGTATAAACCGGCGTTTAAACCGATTTCGTTTGCAGAGACCCTGCATCTCGCACAAGAACTTACAATTGAGAAGCAGCTCCGTACCCTTGGCAGAACTCGAAAAGAACTTGAGCAAAAGAGTCGGTCATGAATTTGGACAACGCAGCTTCGCTGTCTTGCCATGGCCATGCGACTTCACTGAAATACAACATTGCTATTGTTGAGCAACGAATGGGCAACATGCTTTTCATGCTTGACAAAATAGCAGCTATCTGAACTTTCACAAGACTGAATGAAAAACCATACACTCCCATTGCCCAGCAAGCTCTTCAGTCCACTTCCAGGGCAACAGTAATTTCTTAGCAACAGCAAGATTATTTTACAAGCAATAGTGCAACTTGAAAACACTGCCGTTTAAACGCGTACTTAAAATCGCGCAGCTTTCAGTATCAACAAGTAATTACCTCGGCAAAAACAAATGGGGACATAAAACTAAACATAAAACTATAAGCACGGTTATCCGATTGTTGCTAAAACTGATTTTAACAACGAATTCTCTAAAATCCGTAACTGCGTGACGCAGTGAAAATCAACATTACCCTGTCTGAGATGTGCTGCTTGGAAATAGCCAAGCGTAATACAGCAAGAAGACAGATTCCAACGGAGACCAATGAAAGCTTCCGAACTGGTCCGGGCCAGGGGAGGACGTCGGTACGTGGCAGTGGTGGGTGAGGACGATCGCACTTCGGGACAGGCGACTGAAGAAAGCCGAAAGCGATTCGACGTACGGCGTCCAGCATTCGTACAGGGATTTGCGACTGAAACAAACGACGCTTGCGAGCTTAAAAACCATGCCCCGCAGGCTTACATTAAAGCAAGGGTGACGAACCTATTTGCTGTCGCGGGCCACTTTGTCAGTTACCGCTGAGTAAACGGGCCGCACAACTTTTTAGTCATACTATGAAACCTGTTAAAAACGTGCGGCTTCGCGGGCGGCATGTTCGTCGCCTTTGCATTAAAACGTCACCTGAAAAGCTGTTTGCTTACTCTCTTTATATCTCAAAAACAAAGCAAAAAATATTGAATAATAATTAAATTTTAACCAAAACTCAACTAGGTTTGGGTTAACAAAAGCATAACTACTTAATAAAAAAATAAAATGTTGTATATTCGGCTACGTGAAGATCAGCTGAGCTGTTGACGACCCGTATCACGTACAGCTGGATAACTTTCACAAGTTTTTCCTTAATAACAATCATAAATAAAAACTTTTCATGTTTTCCTCCCTGACTTACGTTTTCTCTTCAAGAGGGGCCGCGAGGAGAAATTGACGATGATACTCAGCGACATAATCAATAGTTTGCATCACAGTGTTCCAGTCGATTCGCGACGAATAGAAAAGTTGCGCGCTGCTCGCTTCTCCCTCCCCACGCTGCTCGGCGCCAGCATCGGCCACGTCATGAAAACACACTGACAGGAAGGCTTCCCAAACGTCAACAGGCACAACTTCATGGCTCGAATCTGACAAAAAATAGGTTGAGATACAGCAGGCCAAATATCCTTATCTGCTTAACTGCGTCTAATAAGCGCAGCGCCTCGGCGTTGCTGCAAAAGAGTAATCGACATTTTGTAGTCGCGCCGCCGATTGTAGGACCAATAATCATCACCGTTACTGCAAAACCACTGCAGAGGTATAACGCAGAGTTGCTTGAAGGTCGTTAATGGTTTCTGACGTCGAAGAGATGATCATTGACGATTTCTGACAACTGACGGGTTGTTTTCATTGGAATCCGCGACAATTTGATAGTCGTGGCATTCGCACTAAACACGTTCAACAGGGCTCCTCTACTTCATACTAAGTTGTTCGTCGTTTACGATGTTGGATGGGAGAAGTGTGATAAAACGATGCAAAACATGAAACAATGAAAAAGAAGACTGACCTTCGAGCAAGCGCTTAAGCGCAGCTAAAAATAAGTCAGGAAATCGAAAATCCAAAACAGCTTTGAAGTGTTCGAGGTATATTTGATGGATGGCAGCGTGAGGCAGGCGCGGACGAATTGTGTTTGGCTCCAAACTAAAATATAAATAAGAAAATTTGTAGAGTAGTTTCAATTGCTGAGAACTGTATCATTGCAAGACACGAACGGTACCCGTCCTTGCTTTCGGAAACTTTTTCACGTTTTTCTTGAAGCTTGTTTTTGTATTCGGCGGTGATTCCATTGAAGATGTATTGAAGCAAGTCCAGTCTTTCGTGCGAAGGAGGTACGGTTTGGTTCATCCAGTCACTCAACTCAAACTTTAACAAACAAACAACACATACGCTTTGATATACGTCGTCATACTTTGATATCAACTATCGGAAAAGAATCGATAGCGAAGGCGTCGAGACTAACGTTTGATAATACAGAGCAAGCGCAGTGCTGAGGTGTTCCAATGTTGATCGGGACATACAGGTTTTGTTCTCCTCAGATATAAGCGAACAGTTGTAAAGTGACGAAGTTTAAAGTCTCTGTCAAGACCAATTGGTTCCCTGGTGCTGCCACATTATAGTCCACGTGTGCAGCGGTATTCCAGTAAGCTGATCAATACTTAAAAGCTTACAAAAGGTGTTTTGAGGGAAGGGATAGCTCTTTCTACACGAAGAATGTGCTCCAAGTTTGCAATCACGTGAGAAGGGTACTGCGAGCCTAAAATGTCTGAAACTAACGGCTGGTTCTTATCTTCCAAGTCAAAAGGTAGTGACACCCCGAATTGAAAGCTTATGAGCGAATTGTCTGCGTTTGAAAAACAAAACATAGAAAAGAGAAAAAAATGCTAAAGTAACAAACGATTGGCGTAAGATTTTGTTTTGCAATGTCTTAGAAACAATTTGCTGTTCATCCGTTTTTTTTTCTTTTCATATCAAGTCAAGTCATGGTGCAGGAAGGCTCTTGATATACAAGGTATAGGTGGTCATATCTGGCCAAATAGGTTTTGCACTTAAAATTGCATTGAAACGTTAACTTAGTAAGGTATCTAAATTTTGCTACATATCAGGTAACCCTGGGTAGTATAGCACCCATATAGCCTATATATAGGCTTTCAGGGACATTATTGTAAAATCACTCTGCCACCTTTCGATTTGTCTCTGAAAGTCAGGAAAAGTCACGGAAGCACAGGTTTCTAACATTTTTCTAAAAGTATAATGAAATCAACAAAAAACAAGCTCCTGGGTAGTGGACCCCCAAGATACCTGAGCAGGAGATTGCATCTGTGAAAAAATGCACAAAAATTGGGTCAACATTGTTCTAAAATTAGTGGGGAACGTAGGAATGAATTACGCACAACTAATTAATCTCATTTAAAGCAACTTTTTATTCATTCTTTCATTTCAAACCACATATCCTCTCGGCAAGATCTCGCGCGACAGCCCTGGAAGGCCTCGAAACGCATCTTGTTTTTTAGCCGTAAAAAAGTTAAAGACAGTCACAAAACAGACAACTTAGAAAAAATCAGGAAAAGCTAACCGTATAACACACCAAATGAGGAGTTTGAGCGGAAACAAACAGCATCATACCTTGGTCAACAGGACAAACAAGACATCCGAGTCGCTGTGGACAAAAGAAGAGACGACTTCCACGACTCGTCGGTACATTGTGATGTACTCAGCTTGAGACTGATGCGGAACGGAGGAGTGCAGCGAACCGGGACAAAAGTAAGGAGAAAGGAGCGATGCTGAATCCGGATTGGCCAGGACCTCGTCCAGTATGCGCGGAGCTTGATTGACGGAAAGCGACAAAAACGTCTGAGAATTAACAAAGGAAGATTGTGGAAGTGCGCTGTCGAAAAAATGTTGCATCAGTTGCTCGACTGTGTTTCGTAGCAACGAGGGTGAAACTCGACGAAACCGCTGGGGAGTATATGCTGAACGTCAATTGCAGGGTTTTGCACGATGAACGGTCAAGTTTCACACGGTCTGAATTTTTTCGACCAGAATCGACCAGAAAATTTTCTTCACATGGCACCCGGAAGGCAAATCACTTAACGTGTGGTAAACGTAAGTTTCATGCTGTCAATACAAATGTTAGCGCCCAATTCATCGTTTTAGCGCAGTCTTTACATCATACACGAGATGGTGCGCTTAACGATTCTATAAAAGTACGCGTTAAATTTCCCTCAAGCATAAATTGTTTAGAGACATGTTGAAGGCAATTTTCGGCCCTTGCATTTGAGATGCAACTGGACTGGTTCACCAGCTTTTCCTCCGTGAAACACTTCAAGAATACAACGCACTATTGTACAGAGTTGTCACTCGTCGAGTGAAGAGTTTGATCGGCTTCGTAGCAGAAGCACTCGAGAATGAACTAAGATGCAATGTCTTGACTGCGAATTCCAATGACAAACCACTTGCAAAGTCCACGTCATCTGTTTGAACGACGTCACCTGAACGTACCTCGCCGAGCTTTTCGACGCAAGTGCTCAGGAGATGTTTCGTCAGCTGACACGATTTTCTTTCCTTCGAATACATGCTCGCCAGGAGGTAGAAGAGATTCGTACCGGCCTCCCTTGCTGACCTTTGCGTGAAATTGGTATGTAAACAGGGAAAGTCCCATGCAAGAGAAGCGACAAGGAAACGTTAATTAAGAAAATAAGCATTTGAGGAGCAACGGTCACTCCCCTTGCTCGGGGACAAATTAACGCCCGCGTGTGAAGGACTCTAATTCTGGAAAAAATCTACTAAATTTCTCGGCCGCACACTGCAAGCGCGTAGTCACGCGTGGGAGTGATTGAACTGGGGTTTCGAATACGCTACAACACGGTCGACCGCTGTACTCGGCAGCTAATTTACTCCTGTGCATCGCACAAACTAACACAAGTTTGAGCATTTCCCACGACGAAACTCATCGCGTGTCAAATACCAACCGGTGAACGTCATCAGTGTATTGCAGATTCGACGCGTTGAACTCGAGCGCGCGAACCACGTTTTCCAGGTGGAGCGACGCGAAGCAAAGGTCGCTGCTCGTATCTTCGCTCAAAAACTTTTGCAGGACTTTCTCGCATGTTTTTCTGCAAAAAGTAGTCTATAATCGAGCGTTTTTAGTGGATTTTCATCGCTCGGATATAACGTGGCTGGATGTTGTTTTTCAAAATATTTTGAATACCCTTGACGAGAACGTTATTGTGAACTGATCGAGACGCTTGCAAAGATCAGACCCGTTGGATGCGACCGAACGCTCAGTTCAGTATTTGAAACATTTTTGCTGAAACATTTTTATGTCCTTGAGGCATCAGCACAGCTGTTCGTCGCTTCAGTGACGCTCATTTCAATCACACATAGTTTTTTAAAAAGATCTCTGACTCTCAATAGTTGATTGCTGTCTCTCGATGGCGCAAGCAGAAGCTTTGCTATGTTCGACCTCCAACAGACGTTCGGAAGTTCAGGCGACGTTCTACTTCGAGTCAATACCTTATATTAATTGGTTTTCAGCGACAGGGATTGACAAGTCTTTCTGCTTCGGAGACGCCACGACTTCGATAAACAAAACTTTAAATCAGACTCTACTGGAGCTAAAAACATAAAAACACTTTAAAAACTTGCCAACGTTTCTGTACAAATCGAACTCGAAGGGAATGGCAAGTTTTGTTCGAAGCAAAGGCCATAGACTTAAGTGGGCAACACGACACCCAAGAACGTTGATTTATTCGAAAAATACTAACAACAACGAGAACCAAAAAATGAAGCAATTCTAAATCTGCTTTACACTGATCTTATTTTTCTGTATTGCGCTGCGTAAAAACTAAGCTGGGCAATTTCCAACAGTAAGCAATCGAAATGCTGATCGGCAAGACAAAATAAAATAAAAATACGAGGCGGAAAATCGAGCGCAGGGGGACAGCGCTTACCGGTTGGTTTTCATGGAGCTTGCTGTTGACTGCCTCTCCGCTTTTTCCTTAAACCTGAGGCGGATCTGGGCGGGGCCAGCGCACTTGTGGGTCGACGCAAAACCACTCTGGCATTCTACACCGCGCGTCAGTTCCTTGTCCTGTCAAACATGAGCAAGAAAATAGTCGCTGACAACCACGCGAACCTAACTGGGAACACTTTCTGTCACTGCGACGTCGTACTTTCATGTAGTAGAGGCTGGGAAGAAGCTGGAGGTACTCGGAGTCAATTCGCCAGTGAAGATTTTGCAGGTTGACGAAATCTTCGGAGAAACTCGCCAGGATCTTTAAATCCTTAAAGCAAAACGAAGGTAATCGATGATAAACGCTGTCGATGGAAAAGAATGCAGTCGATAATAAAGAACACCGTCGACATGCTTTGACTGCTGTAACCAGCAGGCAACACGAGCGCACCTGGTCAACCATGTGTAGCACGGTGTCGTATTTCCAAATCTGAGCCACGTCACCGATCGCGACCGGCGGTGCCAGTGACCCTATGCTGGCCAGATCGGGCAACGGTTTCGGTGCCTCAAACTGTTTCAGCAACTGCGTGAGCTTTATCAATCTCTCGTCCGTGTCCTGCGATCGCAAATAAATTGTCGTTGTACGAGTCTTCGGCTAAAAACAAGAGATTTCCGTTTTCACTGACCACTTCCGCTTCCGCGCGGTTCGCAGGTTTCGAGCGCTTTCCCTCCTCACTTTGCAGTGACGAATCCCACACCAACGTGATCTTGTTCACTTCTTTTGCGATCCTGAAACGGCAACGCAGCTAGCTTTGCAACAAACGAGAAAACGACGGCAAACGATAGAAATTCGATCGACTACCTCGGCACACGGATCGCCTCGAGACAGAGTTCGCGATCCCCGGTCCTCACCCTGCCCAGCATCTCGCATTCGTACTGCGGTGGGAGCGAGGGCAGGTACAAGTTGGCTTCGTGGATTTTCGGCTCCTCCAGCCACAGTTTGAAGGACTGGAACAACTGAACGCACCTGTCGAACGCAGCGAAAGTGGAACAGCGTGCTCGTGCGCTGAAGTGATCAAAGCCAAACAGACGTATAGAGCAAGGTACCTCTCGTGATGTGATTTCGCGTCAGGTTCGTAGTTTCTGTTCGAAATCACCGTTCGATGATAATCGGACGCATTTTGCGAACTTGTGCGGAGCTTGTTGAACGCGGGGAGCAAGTTGACCGGGGCGAAGAACCTGATGGAATAAATGATGTTGATGCTAACATGAAAAAAACGGGGTTCTTCACTTCTTTAGACTTTCTTGTCAACCGAAACGTATTGCTTGATCATGAGCGCTTAAACATTGGATATACACTGTAGACCCGATCCGATATATCGCGGAATCGGATATAACGCGGTTTGAATATGGACCCCGATTTCACAACTGATTTGCTGCGACACAGTACTTTTAGGTAAATAATTTTAAACATCTCAAAATGCGCAATATTTCTGCGAATGAGCATGCTACCGATATAGATCATATTGAGGAAGATGATGACCTACCACCACCTCCACCAAAACTACATGATGCCATAGCAGCGTTGACAAGATTCACGTCCTACACTTGAAAGAAACACGAGATCGCAAAGGAAAAACAATAGACAAGCACTGAAACAGTCAACCCTGGTTCTTGGTCATGACTGTATACCATTTGTTACGTAATAAAATACCTCGGTATAACGCGACTCACTTATAACGCGGTCTGATGTTGTGGATCCCGACA
>JGI24158J21664_10003474_pt1 | contig 19788 bp, 10 predicted proteins | sample Ectturendosymbi3_FD_21664 | JGI IMG/M metagenome (IMG submission 21664) | reverse complement strand
ATTTTAGGCGCCGTGCATTTGCACTCGATGGACGGGTGAGCGCTGAGTGGAGCAGATGTCCAGGCTCCATGGCACGGCGTGCTAGAGACAGTGTGGCTCCATTGCGACGAAACTCAGCAGGTTGGATGCCTGCGAGGATTGGAAGGTTGTCCGCTGGTGTATGACGCAGGCATCCAGTCACAATTCGCAAGGCTTCGTTGATGGTGGGGTCAATGAGGTGGGTATGAGTACTGTGGCACCAAACAGGAGCGCAGTGCTCTGCAGTCGAATGGACCAGGGCTAAGGTGGCTGTTTGCAATGTTGTTGCTCCAGCACCCCAGCCAGAGCCAGCAAGCCGCCTCAGGAGTGTGACGCGTTATGTCAGCTTCTTGCGAAGTAACTCAAGTTGTCGGCGATACGTCAACAACCTGTCCAACGTTACTCCGAGGTATTTGGGCTCGGAGCAGAAGGGCAGGGTTTCGTTGTTGAAGTTGACTTTCAGCTCACGTTTTGCCTCCTTTTTTTGAGGCAGACCACCAACACTGCTTTTGTAGTGCTGAGCTTAACTTCCAGGTCTGGTGGTATTCACCTCCGATGATGGCCATGCCTTTGCTTAGCACCCTTTCCACTGTTTGTCACCCTTCATCAGCATGCATGGTTGCTAGGTCGTTGGCGTACGCATAAGTTCTGGAGATGGTGGTTGGCAAGTCAGAGATGTAGATGTTGAAGAGAAGAGCTTCCGGGACGAATCCCTTCGGGACGTCATTCCTGAAGCGTCGTGACCTACTCAGTTTGCCGTTAGCGGTGGTAAGGGTGAAGCTGCGATTACCAATTAGCTCCATGGTCATGCGGGCCGTGTGTCTGTCAGGTGGCAATCGCACTAACTTGCAGGTACAAGCTGCTTTAACTGCAGTGACTGATGTTATGAAAGAGTCTGTTTGGTTCATAATCGTCTGTTTCTTCACGGTAGGTAGTATGAAATTTTTGCAATTATCATTTGTGACTCTGTTGGGGAGGAATTGATAGTGTTTGGGTTTGTAAGGGTGGAATGTGAAAAAATCTTAGAGAACCACTGGTGTAGAACTTAATATTAATCGGACGAGTAGACATTAAACATCATCGCTATAATCAGCAGTAGAAAAAAAACATTGCCCGCTCATTCCCATACGAGAAAAGTGACGAGACAACACACGACCTTTTCTTTTCAGGTGTATTGATAGCTGCATGTCCTGTCAAGTAGAGGATGCATGGAAGATTCTCCCACCTAAGTATTTCCTGGGCTGTTCCCACAGCGCATTGGGTGACTGTGGCGAGTGGTCGACAACTCGTGCAACTACACACGAATAACAATCGAAACCATCGCTCGACGCGCACATCAAAAAAGATCGCACTCAGGTTTTGCTTTCCTTCATACAACTCATGAAGGCGTTACGCCCCATCCACGCACATGGGTGTGCCCCAATATGGGCATGAAAGGGTGAGTGAGGACGAAGTTAAGGCGCTTCTTGCTCAGGAAGGCTGGGAAACTTAAAAAGCAACCAGGTCAAAGGTTGTAGAAACCTGAACCTAACAACTCGCTCCCAGACAAGGGTGGTCTGGTTGAGGAAAGCAAACGGCATCGACAACTGAATGTTCTCGGGCGTTGTGGCTGAAAATAACATTGATCCTGGTTTGTCGAGGGAGCTGGTGATGACGTCGTACAAAGGATTGATTTCAATGCATATGCTGGAAACAATATTAGTGTTTGCGTGCGATCGGTGTCGAGATTGTCATGCTAACCAGATTTAGAATTAAGATTTCTCTTACAACTGCCTGTAGCAATATGCTTGACATCATTCACATTTGTTTAAAACAAACAGAAAAGCATCAACACATCAGGTACAAAGATTAGTTGAGAGAACGGTCACTGATCGACGATTTCTGTATCGTCACAGCCGATCCCACTGACCAAGTTGTCTGCAGATTGCTTCTGGAGGAAAACGGTGGCGCTGGTCCAGGACTGAGACGTCGGACACAGCAAAGTGTTGAGCCTCTATCGCGAGATGTAAAAAGACATTTGCAGACACCGCATCGTCCTTGTGATGGGCCCTTTACCAATGATCAGAGGACCATCGCCTACAACGGCTGGTTTCAAATCATACCCGAACCTTTGCGTTGGCAGAGGCGTAGGTCAAGTGGTGAAAAGGTACAATACGCAATCGTGGGAGAATTTTCGGACATCCACTGGACAACGATTACTGGCAAGTCAACAAATATTTCTGACGGACCATCTTCTGTACCCGCTGGAAAAGAGCTAACAGTGCATCACAGGATGAAAGTGTTGCCCCACGTCACAGTGAGGAAGACATACTTGGCAGGTGGCGACAGCATTTCAAAACTTATTGTAACACCGTCTCAGACACACCAGCGACGAGGGAAGCATCACTTCAGCAACAGGTTATGGTTAAATCTGACCTGAAATGCCTCAAACTTTCAATGAAGAAAATATTCCGGTATCTCGAGTGCGTCAAGTTGTTTGACGGTATTACTATTAACAACATTAGCAGAAATGGCCAAAACATACGATCCTTCCAATACATGCAAAGGGCAGGGGAGTGCACAAACTATCGAGGCGCTTTCTCCTTAGCCTTTCTGGACGTGTATGCCTTGATGGCGCTACCAGGTGGCTGACCCAAAACTGGAGAATACGGAGTGCACTTTTTTATCCTTGGCGTAGTACAAACCAACTTTTAACTAACCAACAAAATTCTCAGAAGCTTTGGGAATATGTAAAAGATGTCTGCATAGGTTTGTGGACCTGGCAAATACGATCGGGTCCCCAAAAAAACTTGGGAGTTTTGCAGGAGCGTGGTGTTGCCTGTCACATACTGCTCACCATTAGATCATCGTGTTCCTGCTCAGAAGTTGGCGTCAATGCCAACAGCATCAAGTCAACACCGGTGCTGAACACCAACAAGGGCGTGTCTTGCCGCTACCCCCCTTCGCGCTGTGTATGGATTGGGTAGGCAGTGGCAGGCTCTGTGTTGACGACCGTGTCGATGCAAGAAGCAGCAGCAGGGGTGTTTTTTTATGGAGGATCCGACAGTGTTGTGTCGCACAAGGTGAGCAGCTATTAAATAAATGAAGCCCTAAATGCTGAGCCAGTTTTCCGAATAGAGAGATCCCAGCTCCAACGATTGGGCTATTGAGGTCAGAATGAACCATGAAAGTTTGCCAAGGGATGTTATATCAGCCTACGCGCATGGAGAGCGAGCTTTGCGACAGGTCAAAGATTGTTGGCATAATTATATATCTCTGACGTGGCGTGGAGCTTGCAATAATATCAGATGTACTATAGGTTCATGAGACGTTTCGAGGCTCCTGGAGCTCCACAACCTATCGACACAATTATTGAAATGATGTGTACAGGGATGGAAGATGGTACTGATGACAAATATTCCCAAACAAACAGTAGCGAAAAACAAAGCTCACGAGTGAAAAATGTTCCTGGGACTCGGTCACTGTGTACAAGCGGCTACATCATCGTCTGTAGCTGATTAAATCCTTGCGATACAAAAGCCATTAGAAAAGAAAAATTTTGGAACGCATTTGTTTTGCTACAGACGACAAATTTTTCCGGAGCTGTAGTCATTGACGCTAAAGATATTTTAAGATCAATTGCAGTTACGTCACCAAGTTCGAGCATAGTCATGATACGACACAATGGCCGTCATGACAATGATTCACGTTAACTCTACGCAAGCAGCGGAAACAAAGATATTGTTCATCCTATGAGATGAGAACAATGACGCCAATCACGACAAACAATCATGCTACTGTCCGTTGTCATGATTGGCGCGTACTGTAAGTTTTAATTGGCATTAGAAGTTGCCCTCGAGGCAGGGACCACTTTCTCACGATGATGATCTCTCATTACATTGCTATGCACTCGTCAGTCATCGCAAGCGCTCAATACACAGCTTCCAGTGTTTACCTTGAAGTTTTTGCGACAGGAAACGTGATCCGCGAACTTCAGAGTTGATTTATACTCCAGGAAACTAATCACCACACAATCGCACAGAGACGTTTCGCAGAACGCAGTTGCCAGATATTTATGCGCCAGTGATAAATTTCAAATGATTCTTTAACAGTGCAATGACGTAACAAACACATGCTATTAACCGGCAAATACCCCCCCTTAGGACACGAGCGCTTAACCTGGGGTCCGTGAACCCTTAAGGACCCGTGAATGTGACTTAAGGGGCCCATGAATGATTCTTAAAGGGTTAATAGGCTTTGCAGACATTTCGATCGCCATTACGATGAGTAAAACCTAATTTCGAATTTTTGTTCCAACGTTTCGTCTTGAGCGGTCCCTAAGTTTTATTTGGATGTACCAGGGGTCTGCTGCCACAAGTGTTTATGAAACGCTGGTTCAGGACAAACCTCTGTTCAGAATTGAAGCTGCGACACACTTAACTTTTTATATATGTATTTAAGCTGAACTCGACTTATACATGTATGAACAGCGCACAGCGATGAGTTGTACAAAGNGCTATTTGAACATCGTTTGTAAACATGATGGGTTAGNAAGCCGTAAATCTACATCTCAGCTCGGGAGATAGATCATCATATCAAAGTAACTGTTTACTGCAGTCAGGGAGCGGACAACACAGAAACAAAACAGACTTTACGGCTCTGTGCAACGCTGACAAGGAATAGCGTTTTCAATCGGAAACTAAAATTTACGCATCCCTGTTATTTGCAGAATTTCAGCACGAAAAGTTTCGGGGTCTCATCGCTTGAACACCTCATCACAGAAACTTATAGAAATTTGCTGTTTTTCCGCACCACTTGTTTTGCACTATAATACTGTTTGCTCATAACCGATACCGCCTGTAAGTTATTTGTGTAAAGGGTTGCGTACTTCAAGCGCGCTCACTTTCTCTAGCGAAGTAACATTTTTGTAATCGTGCGTAATAAAATCTTTGAATAATTGGGGCGGCGATAACTTAGTGATGGAGTGTCCGCCTCTCAATCAGAAGGTTGGGTGTTCGTTCCACGCGCCACAGTGTGACTCGCCGTAGCGCTCCGTGGGCAAGAGCGTTCACCTCAACCGCCCCGGCAGGAAGCACAATTCAGGCTTCGGCCTGCCGCCAATTGCTGTCAGCAAAATCAAATTTTAAGAAGTAACGCTTGTAACCAACAATTTTAATTTCTCTAATTGAACCAAAAAACACGTCAAAAATTCAGTGGACACTTTTTCTATATTTTTGCCATCATGCCGCAAAAAGCAGCCTATTCCACTGGAAAAGTGATCAAGGACTAACAAAACATTTCAAACACCACCGGCCAACTGACAAGGCAATGAGTCCTAAGAAGCTCCTCCCTCTTTCGAGACTTTTGTGGAACAGAAACAACAAGTGAGGGTGACACTCCAGTGCTGATGAGCACCGGAACATCATCCCCTGGGTGAAATTTGAATGCAAAGACACAAGAGCGCCAAGGTTTTAATGCTTTTCTTTCCAAACACTTTACAGGTTCGAAATTAGAGCTACCTTTAATCGTGTATGCGATGAAGGCGTGCGTGACGGAAATGAGACTTCCGGGATAGTACTTGTGTTCCCAGTCGAATTTAGTGATGGTGTTGATCTTTATCTGCAACGCAAAGTGATAATGAGTACGAGTAGGAAAATTCAGCAAATGATGCAAACAATATTTTCGTTACCGCTTTCAAATGCTACATTTCCCGCCATGGCCATTTAAATTATTATATAGCCATTCTAAGAAACCTGCTTAAATTAGTCTTATAAATTGCCATCTTTAAGTCGCTTTGCAAACATAACAATTACAAAACGAAAAACAATTCTGAGTAAATTGGGTAATTGTGGAAAGGCTTCAAGCAGATAAATTATCTTCACTGGCATGCATCCGACGTTAAGTAACGAACAATCTTTGAATAAAAGCATTGTTATTAATTCAAAGTAAGCAAGCTTCCACTCAGTGGCGTGCAGAGGGGGGTGTGAACGTGTACCCTTACACGTACGTTTTATAACGTTCAAGTCCCTTGCTATTGTTGCGTAACGTGGTACGAGACCCGTACAGCTTTTCTCTCTTGATTCTCACTTGAGGTGAAGTTTTTATGGCGTAATCCAGTGGTGCTCAAACCGTGGCAGGGAAGGCCCTCTGGAGTGGCTCGCGAAGCAATTTTCATTGGAAAGAAAACTTAACACTTTAATCATTTAAGAGAATTTTTTAGAGAATTTCATTGAGATTATTAATTCTTGTGGCCCGCGAAGGGTTTCTGAAAGACAAATGTGGTCCACGAGCCAAAAAGTTTGAGCACCACGGCGTAATCCTTTGGAACGTGGTCAATGCCTGGGCAGGTAGTTTTGTTGTGCCTGTATTTCTCATATTTCTCAATGCTATAATTTGGCAGGGGGCACACAATCAAGTATTCGCCCCGGGCATCTTCAGACCTCTGCACGCCCTGTTTCCAGTGTACACACTACTACCTTGTTGCTGGCTGGAACGGAGCTGTCAATTTCTGCATTCACGTCCGATACAATCGTGACCTTCATCGCACTTAGCGCGGCTAGCTCGCCATCCCGGACTTCTCTCATTGAACTGGAAAGAGAGATTAGGACTGATATCGAAAAACGTCTTTACCAAAAGACAAAGGCTGGAAAAATCTTTTGCAGACGCTTCAGGGTTTTCGAAAGCATTGCTGACAGAATCTATTTAAAAACAGCTCTTTCTAAGCAAGCAATCAGAGACTGTGATGTTAATCAGAGTCTACATTTTGTCTGCGTGTTAAGAATCGCGAAGTGATTTCATGGGATTTTCAGATCTTTTGAAAAACTATGTCACACAAAGGTAGTGAATCAATCGGCTTTTTCAAAGTGCCACACGGTGCAGATACCTCCTTCGATGTGTGCAAAAAGTGATTAAACGGTTCATCGTAAGTTAATCAGGACAAACTGATAGCAAAGATGTAGAAGTAAAAAAGCAGATCATACGTTACGTAAAAAGTTGAAAGTTTGATGATTTTGTATCTATAATAGTGCTTCCCAGGTTTTGCCAATCAACTAAACCATACCCACTAATTTGGTCCAATGTAGAAGACTTTTTTGCCTCTGCAAATTTTAATCAAAATAGGCGATAGATATTCACATAACGACAGTACTTAGCATTTGGCGCTACTGACGAAGTTACTAATCACACTTAGGAGTTGGCACCCAGAGGTTGAGAAATGCAACCATTCCACACAACTGTTGAAGAACTACGACCAATAGAAAGGTTCATTATTAATGCATCTGCTTCAAGGCGCATCGAAGCACACAGATGAGAGACAACAAATCAGTGCAGCCAGCCTGCAAAAGCGGATAACCCGTCATACATTGTTTGCTCTGCATCATGAACGACTTGGACAGGATTCCTGTCCGGTATGACGTCATTCTCCACACTTCCACGGCGTTGCTGCGAAAAAATAAAATGACATTAAAAAAACAGTCAGTCTGTTAAGAAGTGATAGAAAATTAAGCTGAAAACGAAGCTCAGAGTTCCGTTTAGATTAGATTCCAACAAAACCAGAACTTTTCAAATATACGAAAAACACCACCCTTTCGAGGCAACTTGGCTATGATAAAAGTCTTACTTCAGAGTGCAGTTAAGATGCATAGCCATGAAACGACTGGTTCGTTTTGTAACGTTTTACCTTTTACCCTCACTAAGCTTTTTAACAATGCCCTCTGTAAAGCAAAAAAACATAGCTACCTGAAGTTTTGACTAAAACGACAAAGAACCCACCCAGTTGAACTCCGAGGTAAGAAATTAACGTGTTTCAGTGACACTTGCAAAAAGACGCAGGTGTTAGTGATTTTGTTGATAGATGGATAAAGGGTTTTTAACTTCACCTGAATATACTTGATGCAAAACTGTACGTTTTTGCAAATTATGCTTCATCACATTTCCAGTCTACCATTCAAAATAGATTGATTGACTATACTTCACTCAGCTGGGGCCAGTATCAATAGTGAAAGCTGACAAGAACTTCCATCACTTGAAAGAAACTTCCACCAGCAACAAACACAGAGCAAGAACTTTCATCACTTAAAAAGGTAACTTCCATCAGCAACAGATATGCAACATGTATATGAATTATTAATGGCAATTTCACTGCCATTCCAGTTTGAACAGCTGAACTTTTATTCAAACTTTCTTTGCGCTTTATTGAACATCCCTTAATGCTGATCAGTTTATAGCACCAGCATACAAAATAATATTTATTGAAATGACAACACTCAAAACACCAGCTGAGTAAATTCACTTGCACTCGTGGCATACATGCAGAAAATAGTTAAAACTTAAAATAATATATCTGTAATTATCCATCAAAAATATGTTCCATGACTATTATGTCTACATTCAACAGCCTACATGTTTGTTGGGATTTAGATGCAACTTTCACTTTATGACAGTCCACACTTTCAAGCTTGGGGCATTCTAACAGTTATGACTTCTGAGTCTGCAACGGTTAGTGATTTCAGACCCCGTGTCATTTTTGCAGTTAGTTGACATAGAATCTGTTACCTCACAAAAGCTTTGATTGATAAAACTGTAATTGCTTTCAACTTGTGTTATCATAAGAACTCTTTGCCTTGTTTACTTTATAAGTGAAAACATATTTGAATGCTTTAAGTGTGTCATAGAAATCACACAAAGCATTGAAACTGCATATGATATTTGCTTGATTTTTACTGCTTGATTTAAATCAAATGATTTACATCAGGGGTCTCCAAACTACAGCCCGTGGGCCAAAAGCAGCCCGCGAAGCCATTTTGTCAATGATGAAAAAATAATACATTAACAAAAAATTTGTTGATTTGGTGGAATGCAACCTATCTCGAAACAATGGCATTACGTAAGAAGTCCGGCCACCAAACTATCATGTAATAGCATATGTGGCCCTTGGACAAAAAAGTTTGGAGACCCCTGATTTACATCAATCAACCCTGATCAGTGACCATGATCACTATTAGACAAAAGTTGCTTAGATTGATAACTTGCTTGCTAAAGTTGAATTAAGAGTTCGTTTCTGCAAGCTGCCATCTTCCTGCACATTGTACACTTCATGTCCCATTCAGCTTAGACATAAGTGATTGTTGGTTCCATGAACAATGCCATAATATTGCACACGACAGTAAGATCGCAAAATATTTTAAATAGTCCCTACAACAATGACGTGTTGAGTCAGTTTTACTACATAAAAAACTACAAAGACTGGCATCCCATTCTATATATCAGGAGTCAGAAACCTACGGCTCGCCAAGCAAAATCATCTGGCCACAGCTCCTTTAAAATTTGTGGTAACTACATGGCACACCTAGTGGTACTATATTTTATGAATTTGCCCTCCTTGCAATTTCTCGTATTGCATACTTGTGAGGAACTATTTAACAGAAACCACACTGTGTGGTAAATGTACTGTATGTCGTGTATTGGGTTTTCGTTATGAACTGTGAAAATCAGGAGTAGATCCGATTGAAATTCCATAAATTTCCAAGTTTTAACAACACCATAAACAGCAAAAGGTCCAGAATTGTGGATGGAAATTAGTACGGCCCACCAAACCTTGCAGATTTTGTTTTGGCCTGTGACTCGGAAAAGGTTGCCAACCCCTATGCTATATATGCTGCAAACTACAGTAATCCATACTTCACATTGCAAGAAAACAATACAAAATATCAGTTACAATATTTTGATTGCTTTACTAGACAATACAAGGAACTGCACTTACAAGTTCATCTGAATTAGAGTTGACGTCAAGTCCATCTCCTGAACCCACATGATTAGGTTGAACAACTGCAAAACATACGGCTACAATGTTTCGTTTGATTTACAGAAGCATTCACCATTGTTTGATTGTTTTATACAAAAAATAGCCTGTCATGTCATCACAGTAAATGCTTACAAAATACTTCAAGAAAATGTCTGAAATGTTGACAGAAATCAGCAACTACTTGTTATATTGATCATGAACTTCAAATAGGATAGATATCTTTGACAGGCAAGTAGTTGGGAACAGCACATGATGCATATACCTATCAACACAGCAATAAAATTAAACATCAAATTGAAGCCACTGACAGATTAACTTAACTGGTAAAGTTATAAGTTCTCATAATGTTGGCTGTTTTGATATGTACAGTATTTACTAAATGATGCTTATGTCACTAGTATTTACTAAATGATGCTTTGGAAGCTTTATTGCACTCAAAAATTCCTCAATTTATCATAATATTATGCACATTTTACAAACTTAATTTAAAACAACACATAAAAAACTTTTAGTATAAGAACGAAATCAGTAGTCAACATCAAGAAAAAATCATCTCTGGAAAAGCGACAAACTATACAAAAAATCCCACTACCTTACCTGGAACATTTGAAGCGCTGTTGATTTTTAACATTTCTTTCAGAGTGTTGGCCATATCATGGTGGTTAGGCTCAGATGCCATCTTACTAACAATTACGTATAAAGACCTACTGCAAACAGGATACAAGTCACTTTAAAATAGACATAGTTCTGTAAAGCTTACCTACTTTACCTAGTAAGATTCATGTCACTTGTGTGCACCAAAAAATATCAGATGCTTTGCATAAGCTGTTGACATGAGCAATTTTAGGTTCAGTTGGTAAAACTTTGCACAAGCAAGACTTTGCATAAATTGCATTCATAACCCACACAACTACAGATTAACACCTTGTGTGCCTGCTACGAATATATCGTATCTGGAAATTGGGCTAAAATCAAACATATTTCAATTGTCTTAACAATTGCATAGCTACACTGATTGCACTAGAGAGATGGTCAAACCCTCAAAAGATTCGACAAGTCTTCTACTCTACAATGAAAAAAATGCTTTGGTTTGAGGTTTCGTTTTTTTTGTGAGTGACGTCATAAGTGAGGTAGGTTTTTGGCGATTTGGGTGATGTTACTTGGCCTAGGGCCCAACCGCTAAACCAGCTTTGTCCAAACCAAACGGCTTACTGAGTCAAAAATTATATCACCATCTTGACCAGGGCCGCATGCTGAATGACATATTACTGAGGGTCGCACATTGAATGGCCTACTTTGATCTTAACAAATGGAAGTTAGCAAACTAATATACTGAAAGTGTTTGAACTGCAATGGTAACAGATGTGATAAAGTTGCAGTGAGGACCACCTGCATCAAAAATGTCAAATTCAAGATTATCAAAATAAGGACTGGTTATCAGTAAGTAGGATACTTTTACTACAGCAAAAACCTAAACTGGGCCACAAAAAAACCTTCAGCTCCACAGGCAGCGTGTTGGACATAGCTGCACTAAACTGAAGTATTTCACTGAAGTTTTCATTGGAAACTAGGCTAGAATCAGAGTCTTTTAAACCTTTGATCAACTTCCTAGCATTTCTGGTTTAAAACTAATTAAGTATCTAATATTGGGATTAATCAATTATTTTGGTTACTTTAGATCATAACTTTTGAAAACCCCAGCAAGTCATACAACGCATTAAAAGACTCAGATTTTAGCCTAGTTTCCAATAAAAACTTCAGCAAAATACTACCATCTAGCAGTTTGGGCCTACGGCCAGATGAAGTTGGCCAAACTGCCCTAAAAGTACTCCACTTAAGTCATCACTCACAAAAAATCCGAAACCCAAAACCTACAAAAATTTTTTCACTGCAAAACTACAAGACTTGCTGAGTCTTTTGAGCAGTTGAACAGCTCTCTAATGCTTTCGGTGCTGGAGTTATGCCCCAGCCATGTGAGAACAAGCTGTTTTAGTGCGAACTGCTTGAGTTAACCCAGCACAGAAAGTGTTAATCATAGTGAGCACATTTGTTAAGACATAAAAAGTTGAACATGTAATTCCAACCAGTAATAGCACACAACTGGGTCAGCTGCACTCTAACCAACAGAGGTATTAACCAATTATCTCTAATCCAATTACAGCAGCTGTTTCAATAAGACAGTATTTAAGTTGGTCTTTCAGGGAACTCAGTCACACATAAACTTGACATTTAATCAAATTTATTCCAACTACATATAGCAAAGGAATATTTTTTTCAGTAAATCTGAGACACAGGGTGGTCCAAAAGATGTAAATATCCTTTTATTATTGTTATCCTTTCATATCAAAACATTCCAGGCCTCTGCTTTCCAGGTGAATCTTAGAGCTTCAAATCTACACAGTTGAAGAGTCAAATCAATCAGCAAATTTATAATGGGAAATCGATTTCACACAGCACTACACATGGCTAGTCCTACAACCTGCTAGCAATGCTTCAGGCTGAAACACTAAAAGGCTGAAGCAAGAGTAGAGAAACCAAACCAATACTAAATAAGAACACCAGCTTTGACAAATAAAAAACTTGAAAATATGTCAATCCCAAATAGTTGCTTTTACTGCAAATACTAAAAAAGATATCTAGGTCGCAGCCTGGTGGTTATGGACCAAATGTGGCAATGAAGGAACAAAAAGATCGAAAATGTTTTAGAAGACTTGGAATTTCTGTCTGATCTACTACATACAAATGTTATTGGCAGTGTCTTTTGAAGACTACAATACCATATCAAAGGAAATGGCTGACCTTTGCAAAATACATGTGACCACTTCTTTGAATGTCAGTTGGGATTAAACTGGCTAAATTTTTTGTAACCCAAGCCCTATATCTAAACCCCATGCCCTAGCCCTAAACCAGAAGTTCTCAACCTTTCCACGCACGTGGCCCAATTAATAAACAAACAAAGGATCCATGGCCCACTGACTATACAACTTTTCTAATGTGACAACTGTTGCACATGCATCAAGAAGGAATAAAAAGATGAACAACATTTAATAATGCAACATGCACTGCAATCTATGGGAAGGCTAAGCCTGTTTGTTGTTAGAAAGCAAAGATATTCAAGGCTCAGTACTTGATAATGCACAGATCAAGTCATCTTCCACATTAAAGCCTGGTTCTAGATTTCTTTTTCATGGCAACAAAAACCCTGTTTGAGGATCATCATGCAAAATGTACTCATTTCAATAATACAAGGCCGCAGCCTGTTGAAAATTCTTCAGTGGCCTACAGGTTGAGAAATCCTGTCCTAAACATTAACCTTAACCATAAACCTCAACAGTGAAAGCTAACCTTAAACACTAACACTAAACCCTAACCGTAAATGCTAACCCCAAACAATAACACTACACCCTAATCCAAAACTGTAAATGTAAACTATAGATTGACCAATATATCGGCAATATTTGGGTTTTACGAACATATTGGTATCAGCCAAATGGGCTGATAAAATGATCGGCCTCAGTACTGTAGGTATTGACAAAACACTGTTATATTCCTTAGACATCCAGACTATTTGCGCAAGAAAGAACAATGAAGCAAGTCAAGACAGTTATCTTGCAGCAACACCAGCAGGTGCGTTTTCATAAGCAAGCAGACAAAATGAACCATAGAGCATGCATCACCTGTTGCAGTCGAAACAAAAGAATCGTCGGAAAGTTTTGCAATGCTTGAAGCTTATATTGTCTAGTCTAGACTGTGCCACATGCAGTTATTGTGTACAAATTAACTCCGATTGTACTTTTAGAGAAGTTTTCACAGCATGAAAAGTTTAACTGTAACTTAAGGTGCAGAAGTCCAATCAATGCCTAGTTTAACACACATTTATTTTTAAAAAGCTTGCATGAAAAATGAATTGTTATGTTGAGCGACATTTGTGGTGTTAAGAATATGATTACAAATGCAATTGCTACTCACTGGTGACACCAACAGGGTTCCTACACAATTTGGAAATAAATTTCCAGACTTTTTTAAGACCTTTTCCAGACATTGTCCGGACATATGCTAGACCTAACATTTCCATATGACATACCCAGGTCAAATATAGGCACTGTAAAATTTAACACGATATAAGTAGAATTATATCAATCTTGAGTAAAATATCATGAAAATGTATGTCAAAAGATCAAGTGTGGAAAATAATTTTCTTTTTCCATACCAATAGACCAAAAATTTTTTTCCAGTCTTTTCCAGACTGGAAAACGACAAAAAATTTTTCCATACTTTTCAAGGCTACATATAAACACTGCACCAACTGTTGCTCTGAAACAGTTGCACAGAACATCATGGATTCTATTTTTCTTATCTTGATGTATCAGGCTTCAAGCATGCTGGTTTACTTCTGTATTCAAGCTAAAATGTCCTGTTCGTGGGTTAAGTTAATCAACACTTTCCACGAGGCACGTTAATGATAATTGTGATGTCACAATACAAGCTGATTGCAATGTGCTGGTTTGTGGACATGGTACACAAGTTACGGAAGTGCTACTCCAACATTTCACAAATATGTTGAAGTATGATTTGACAATTAGTCCGATAGCATTATGGTAGTCAGTATTCATTGTTGCATCACAATTGCTGTTGTCCATTTGTTAAACACAACCAGCAAAAGCAGTGTTTTCAACAACACAACTTGGGCAAGTTAAAAGCGCAGTGCTTATAATTCGAACAGAACTACTGTGGCATTATTACACCATCACCGAATGTACAATGCGCACATTAGCTATTGTCATGGCGACTTGTTCTTATGGAATTTACTTCTGGTGGATGGGCGGTAATCGGTTATAGCCTGGTGCTGCTTAATATAATTTTATTTAGGCTAGGTTGTAGATGACTGGATAACTTACTGTTCGTTTATATTCTTTTGGCATTTTTTTTATTCATGGCACTGTGTTTATGCATTGCAGACAGTGTATACTATGCTAACAAGTAGAGATAGACCGATATATTGGCCAATATTTGGGTTTCACCGATATATCGGTAACGACCAAAGCAGCCGATTTTATCAGTCCAATCCATTGACCTACGCATGGACTGCGCTGTCCTGATGGTTCTGGATGATATGATACGACAATTGAATGGCTGCTCAAGCCTTGCTTGAAGATCTAGCACGGCCAAGCAGTGCATTGAAAGATCTGGCTGAAATGATGGAGACTTTTGAAACTTTTTGTTAGCATATAGCACATTATTTCCAACCAGGAAAAACTTTGATTGCATTTCTAGTTCCTTGGTCACTGCAACAGTCACCTCATGGCAGGGTGGGCAAACTACAGTCTGTGGACCACATGCAGCCCACAAGAGCATGCAACTGGATAATACATAGTCTGTATTAACGAAATGTTCTAGTAATTTTAACAATGTCTATGTGCACTACAGTGTCAGTGTGAAATAAAATAATACAAGGTTATAATATTATCATTAATTCATATTTTGAAACAAATTTTAACTGAAGTAAACAAATGTAATATATGTGGTCCCCAGTAAAGTTTTGAATGTGACCCTCCACAGAAACTCTTTGCCCACCCTGCCTTATGGTTTACACTGACGTTTTTCTTGCTTTTTCAATACATCACAGCATTTAGATTTTTTTCTCAACTGCATTGCCAATGAAGCACTTGCAGTGGTGCATACATACACTTTCAAGTGTATCCAAGAGTCGTAGCCCAGATCTCCATTTCAGCAAGATTTTCTTGCTTCACTGTTGTATAGGTCAGTTCATTACCTTTGTCCCCTAAAGCTTTACACGTGATACGTTTACAATACTTGGCAATGTTGTGGTAACTCAGACAATGATTACTTGATGTTCAGAATTTGAGGAAAGCAAAACAAGCTAAAGATATTGCAGCAACTTATGCAACCACCAAATGATATTCCTATTTCGAATTCTGTTAAAAGTGTCCTTTTAGGCAATTTCTTGTGATCTTTAAAGTTGGATATCTTCTTTAAGACAAAACTTACATCAATCAAAATAGGTAAAATTATAGCACCATAGTTGCTTTATTGAATGACAAAAAAAATTTTTTGGCAACTTTTTGCCAACACGCCAAAATATTGCCTCAAAGATGAGGTATAAAAAAATTTAAAGGAAATTTTCAACCCCAACTTCTGTGTTGAAATTCTAATCTTATCAATATTTTAACTTCAAAAATGAATTCCTTCGGTAAAAAAATGGTAAAATAGTTATTTCATTGAAAAAATCCTTCAAGGTAAAGAGTCATTGCCAAAAATTAATGTGAGAAATGAAAAAATGGTTGTGCTCACCTTTAAAAATCCACCTAGTAGCCAAAAATTCAAAATGCTGTATCTCGGCTGCCGGTAAAGATATTTCAAAAAATTTTTTTGCTGTCATCATAATTTTTCAGTGTCTACCACATATGTGAGAATTAGCAAAATCCGTGACTAGTGGTTACAAAATTTTTAAAAATATGATATTTTTAAATGGATTGACCCTACCATCTAACGGTTGGTGCCCAGGGCCAGGTAAAGTGGGAGAAGGTGGCCTAAAAGTCCTCTACTTATGACGTCACTCACAAAAAATCCGCACACCCAACCAAAAAAATTTTTTCAAGTGCAGACTAGAAGACTTGCCGCGTCTTTTGACACTTTGACAAGGTCCGTAACACTTACCAGACCGGAGAAATTCCCACACAAAGCCACGTGCGTTTTGGTGTTTTTTTTTGAAAATCCCTTTTTCAGCCAGATGCCAAGATGTTAAACATAGAACCACACTTTCCCTTAAGTCTAGAAATCAACCAATTAATTTTGCGATGCTGTCAAAGTATAATATTGGCAAAATTCCACCGATATACAGTAATATTTGCTCATAAAAGTCGCTACACTAGTTTTCTGAACGGAGTGTTAAAAAACCCAAGATGTTACTTTATCTATGGTTCATTAACCCAAATTCTCTGTACTGTTCCTTACGGCGAGCAGCCTTCCAACTGCATCAAGTAGTGCACAATATTCAGACCACTCTGCAATCATCCCAATCAACCGGTCTATGACGTAACATTCGCTTCCAGGTTTTGCGCGGTAAGCAGAGATTGTTGCATGGTTTTGACTATCTTAGTGACCCAGGTTTGTGCAGAATTCCATGTTATACGCTCTTCATCGCACTGAAGTATTGTCTTCCAACTGTGGTTTCAGTGTTGCAAAATATCGTTATCGGTTATTGGCAGTGAAAAATAAAAACATCGGTATTGGCCCAAAAACACTTATTGATCGAGCTCCACCTAAAATCTAATCAAACTTGAGTAGTAGGGCTAGTAGCCTAGTGCAGCCAACTATTCACTGCACAATAGATAGTGGTATATTGATCTCATTGTCAAATTTCCAAAATCATCATTGCTTTTGGTCACAGCGCATATATTACATCACAATCGATGTTTGTTCCTACGAACATGGTGCTGATAAGATACTTAGCTTGTCAAACATTCAACAAATGTCAGCCATGCAGCCTGTTTATCCATACGTACATACACTTACAAAATCGAAGCTGACAATCAACTGCAAAAGTATGTCAGTGGAGCGCTATCTATCAAAGATGGCGGTGTTATAAATACACTTGCGAAATCACTGTGGAGAAGAACAATGGAGTTGCAATTGCTCTGATGATTTTACATCAAATTGTAAAACTGACTTACTCGAAATCAATATAGGACTTTTTGCGTAGAAAACAACATCTTCAACTGCTCAATGCTAAAAAAGCTATTTTCGAAATACAACTGTTGACTGATGTTTTGTTCAGATAATGCGACTACAATTTCTGAGGCTAGCTGTCGCGCCTTTCATTATGAGAAATTCTTTGTAAAAATATAGCTTCANTTGAAATGNATCCAAATTACTTGGCACGACGCAATGGAAGGTCTAAACTTATTTGANTTAGNGGTAACCTAGTAGGTGTAAACAACAGATAAAATTTAGGCTGAAACTGCAAAACAAAACGATTGCGATTTCATTATGAGAAATTCCTCGTAAAAATATAGCTTCAGTTGAAATGAACCTGCATTACTTGGCGTGATGCAGTGGAAGGCCTAAAGGCCTGTATGAGCTTCTGACAGCTTTGCTTGCNTTGGAGTTGGCACTGCCAGAGAAGAAAAATCNAAAACCAGTGCGTTCGACACAATATCAATTTAAAATGTTCAAAAATGTGAATTGGTCATGTCATTGCGCAGGAAGGGACACTGTTGTTTTGTAATAGTACTATGCAACGTTAGATGGGAAATGTAGGCTACTACTGCCTNTTCCAAACCACACGCATTAGAGACCTGCACTGANAGCGTTTGATATTTTATCATCGGCTTTAATGCTGAGTAGCCTACCTGTGGTACAAAGGGGCCTGTCATGACAGCTGAACAGACCCTGGATGCGCCCCTGGGTCCATGAATAGCCAATATATCAGCCCAAAAAAGCCATATCGGTCAATCTCTAATGTAAACCCATGTTTGCCTTTGCAAATGTATATCACAACTCCCAAAAATTGAAACATACAATCATGTGAGAGAACATCAAAAGTGTCTTGCGCAATACATGCAAAGTGTGGCTCGAACCAACAACCCCTTGCACAGCAGCTGTAGTCATTTCCCACAACACCACATCGCCAGTGGTGAAAATGTCTCCAACTAAGTTTTATATCTGGAACAAAACCAGATAGGAGATACTTTTTCTTGGTCCTGCGAAACAGCAAAGCAGATCTGATCGTTTAGACACCACCAATGTTATTTTAAACCAGGTGTCATGAAAACAATTTAAGCAAAATATTGTCAACTACAAATGTTGCAACTTAAGATAATTAACACCTTGAGAGCCAGGGTATGATATATTCTTACTTTGAAATCGGCCTAAAACAGCAAGTTTTCGGTTCCCTTACCAACGCCATAGCTCCTCTGTTGATTGCGCTAGAGGGCTGTTCTAACCCTCAAAAGATTCGGCAAGTCTTCTAGTCTGCAATGAAAAAAAATTCTAGTTTTGGGTTTCAGTTTTTTTTGTGAGTGACATCATAAGTAAAGTAGTTTTTTGGCAATTTTGGCTCATGTTACCTGGCCTAGGGCCCAACCGCTAGACCAAAGTATTTAGCTGAAGTTTTCATTGGAAACTAGGCTCGAGTCCGAGTCTTTTGAACCTTCAATCGAGTCCTCAATTTATGACATCACTCATAAAAAATCCACAACCCCCACCCAAAAAAATTTTTGTTGTTGAAAACTACAAGACTTGCTGAATCTTTTAAGCATTTCAACAGCTCTCTGGCGCCGACGTTACGCTTGTGCAAAGCCACGTGTAATCTTCCTGTTTTGGTGCGAACCACTTGATTTAGACTGGCTGCAAAAGTGTTAATGAACGAATCGTAATTTTGTCTCTGAAAACCTGTGTCGAGTGATAAATTATTTTGTAGGTACCAGGAAGTTTCTCTGCCCCCAATTCAATGGTCTAAAGCATCTTGCTTGTCAGTTCTACAAAAAGAAATAAAATATCACTAAAAACACTAGAACATTGACACAAGCACAACATATGTTTTCATAGACTCAGAATCTTCAACAAATACCACAGACAAATGCTAGATAAAAATCAAATAGCTAGGATTTTTCTTGAAAGGGTGGTGTAAGAATGAAATGAAAAACATTAACAAAATTTTCAAAGAAATTGAAGTAATAACATGATGTATGAATATGAACTTTAGATCAGTTCACATACCACTAGTGGTACACGAAGGTCTTCCAGATGGTATGCGTGTAACTTCCATTTTTTTTACAAAAACCTGGATTCCCACCTTTCTAGTTTACATATCGGGTTTTGTTTCTAAACACAAAAATTTTCCAGTAGTTTTGTATCACAACATATATGACTATTCCTATTGTATCACAACATTTATGACTTTTGATGTCCTGTTTGCAAATTTATGCCATGCATCAACCAACTGGTGGAATGTTAACAAAAACATC
>JGI24158J21664_10003472_pt1 | contig 19790 bp, 9 predicted proteins | sample Ectturendosymbi3_FD_21664 | JGI IMG/M metagenome (IMG submission 21664) | reverse complement strand
ATGTTCGCTGCCCACTTTCCATACCATGGCATTCATCAGTGTAGTCATGGAAAGTTAAACTTTTGTGGAATGTTTCAAAAGTGAGATTGTTTGTCGCATTTTAAAGTTGGACGACGCGGTGTGATAATAGTAATTTGCTTAAATTTTGAAGTAGCACACAAGCTGCTATTCTCTCTATGCAGAAATGCAGATCAAAATATATAGTGCAGCGTTTCTTAAATATTTCTGGGGTTACGGCCCCTCAAGAAGCAATCTTGCAATAAACATTTCAAATTAGGTCTTAATAATCGTAGTAGTAATCGAAATGTCTGCAAAACCTATTAACCCTTTAAATCACATTCATGGTCACCTTGAAATCATTTTCACCGACCACGTAGGGATTCACGGACTCCAGGTTGAGAACCCGTGATATATTGGTTTTGTTATTGTCTCACAAATTCAGCACTGCAAACTTTATGCACAACGACAGTTGCACTGTAGAACGAGAACCAGACACGTTGCTTTAACACATCTTTAGACGAACCCTAAACATAAACTAACACTCCCAGAAAAAAGTTTTTTTATAGGATGTATGCATTCCGTAGCTGTTGCCTGTGACACACTTTTGTCATTCCAACAAAAACGCTTACAGAGGATTTTGTCTGCTTATCAATTTGGATTGAAATTATCCGAAATAATGTGTTATTGTTCTTATGTTGATCATGGCTTGCATAGACTTACAGCTCACCAATTCTTCTGTTCTGTCAAGCCAAGCACTTTACATCAGAAGATGCATTCAACTTGCATCCGCAAATATACGTGGCCTGTTTGCTTCTGCACATACAAGTTTTGTGCCAAATGTTGCAGCAATATGAAAGACATATCTCTGTTTTTTAATGGTACTCGCCGCATTTTTCTCGTGTCAAGGTATGGATCGCTTGTGCGGACCTTAACTTGAAACTCAGGAGATCAGCATTTGTGGTGTTTCATTCTTGGTTGCTTGCGAATTTCGAGGTAGTTATTAAAAGCAACAAAAAAATTATATTGTCACTGCAAGCATATTTAAAGCCACGCGGCATGTAAGTCATTAGGTCGAAATAAAAAATAGTCAAATAAACGATGAAGTACTTCGCATATCTTCATTGCTGACCCAGGCATTGAACAGCGCGAACTTTGCAAATCATCAAATCCTGCACGTATTACTGTAAATCCACACAAGAAATCGGCTGATGATTAACCACCGATTATGATTTTATCTCAACACTTCCAAGACCTGCCCGCGAACGCGATTCCGGTTAGAAGCAGAGTATTGCAGTAAGTGGAGTTCTTCCCCCCCCTCTCTCTGGCGCCTGTCAGACGATTTTTAATTAGATACGCACATTTTATCAAACTTGTTTCAAAGGATACGGTCAGAGCCAGAAGTTCATTTGTTCAGCAGGATGTAATAATGTTTTTAACTATATTTCGTAGCTAACAGAGCTTTAACTTCGAGCAAATACGAGAAACTTGTTCGCCGGCTTACACTCGTTTCTATATTCATCTGCAATTCTCATTTTTTTAAACACATCATTAAGTCGCGTTACGCTTTTTTAATCTTTTGCAGGCAGCAGGTGTCGGGTTTCATAATAGAACTTTTATTGAAACTCGTTTGCAGGTTGTTTTTATCTCGCGCGGAACATCCCCGGCCACAGCAAAGAGCACGCCAGTGTGGGTAAAGAGTAGGATTTGAAAATGACAGTTAACGTTGTGTTACAGTTAGCTCTGCTTTACCGATAATGGCCACGCTCTTGATTTTCGCATCTTTCGAAAATTCACATTAAAGAACTATTTTACATACAACATGAAAAACAGTTAGCATTTAAGGAGATATCAGCACCTTTTAACATGTCGCTTGTTGTTTTCAACTTACTGCACCACTGCACAGTGCAGTGAAGTCGATACAAGGTCTTGCACTTACCAGAGAAGAAACAAAGCAGCGATTTCAATGTTTTAGCTGCGTTCCAGGCAGTCCTTCGCAAATTACCTAAACCACAAAAATAAAAATAAACGCAGAACTTGAAAAAGGTTCCGTGCAATCACCAACGTAATTTCGTAAACCATGGAAGGTTTAGTTTTTCAATCAAGTCAGGAATGCACAACCGGCGGCCTTATACGGCCGTGCACATGTAATTGATTAAATGTAAGTTATGGCGACCGTGCATTAACAAAAACTCTTTGTCAACTGTATGAGGATACTTAGTAGAAAGACGGCCAAACAGATGTGTAGAAGATGGCTAGGCTCCTGTGTTGAAGCATAACAGAAGCGATGCAAAAAAATATCTTGAACTCACTGGCGGCCGTAATTCATAAAGATAAACGTAATGCTGCCGGCAATAGCAAAAAGGTTGTCCACCGTTCAATTAAGCACATCCTTCTTTAAGACAAGTCTTTTCTGCACAGCTGGTTATAAGAAAAACACCAATGAGTTGGTTTCAGATTTGTAATAGCCCTTTTGTAGTGCAATAGGTGGATAAATCTCATTAGTATTGACGCGAGTGAAATATTACCTTTTCTACTTAAATATGTGCGATTTAATAATTGTTAAATATGTGCGATTAAACCAACTTTTCTTGATTAGAATGACTACTGAAGGAAATAAGCAAACGATTGCTTACAATATGGTTCAACGTAGTTTGGGACGCCAGCGCCAAACTGTTGGAGCAGGAACTTGAAAGGAACTACTTTTTGTGGCGTGGTTACCTGCAGTTTTTTCAAGAAAATATTTTATTTGTCTACTTCAATCATGACTACGTCTGTTTCAGTACGCTGGTTACGGCTAAATGTTAACTTGCTTCGATGCAGTCACATACCATAAGCGATTCATCTCTTTCAACAATTGTCGTAAATCAGTAAATAAGCTTAGACTTAGAACATTTGAAGATTTGCAATCGTGGAGGTGAACTCAAGTTGATTGGCATGAACCACTAGTCGGAACTATTTTCGCTACAACTGATGTAAACACATGTTTCAGTTTCAGAATCCATCAGCTGCTTGGCTTGCTTTTTTACGTTGCCGTTAAGAGGAAGTGCTACCTTGGTTAATACAGTCAGCGTTCGTTTCGCGTATTTTTCCATTAACTGATTACGCATGTATGCACAGCAACACACCTAATTAAGACTGCTAAAAAAGCCTTCCTAAACACTATCAGCAGTTTCTGCAGCAAAGGAGGCTTTTATCAAACTGATGCTTATCACAAAATTAGTGTCTCGAGAAATTCTTTGATTTCTTGTTTTTGAAAGGTCGCTGACGTAGGCAAGCAAGCTGCTGTTCAGCACGTTCAATTGGGGCATGCATAATTAATCAAACGTATTCTGCCGACTTCAGGTGCACGTTTTTTCGCAGCTACCCAACATGTGCAAACATGTTTTCATCCTAAACGGAAAACGGCGTCATGTCAACCGTGAAGTCATCAATTCCTCATTTCCCGTTTTTGATCGCCAGTCGCAATGGCCCAAAGAGCTTGCACAAACAGGTTTCTTAAAACAAAACTAACATACGTGGTACCGTCTCCGCGGGTGATTTAACGAAAGCGAATGTTTGCTGTAGAATTGCAATTTCGGTAGGTCAGTTTTGATCGAATAGAAAAAAAGAGCAAATTGTGAAAGTCAGCTTACGTGGGAGTAGCATTAGTGTCTTCTGAATAGAAATTTCCAGCACACCTCGTCGAGTTGCCTTTCCGCCAACTGTTGCACATCGGCAAACTGCCAAATCATCATTTATCTTTTTTGCGGGAGAGCCATGCATGGCTGGAGCACTGCTTTGCAAGACTGTCCCAGCATGCCTAACAGATTTAACGAATGTATGGTTGAACGCAAAATAATCTCTTGCATCTGGAATTAGTGCAAATTTGGTTTACGTGCGTCTGCACCGAACCGTGATCGATTGCGAGTGCAAACTTGAGAGCATTCCTGCCTGGCAGGTACTTAAGTGTTTTCGCGTTAGCACCAGGATCGGCGCAAATGGTTTTTTCTATCGACCGGTCACTTTTCGCTACTCCAAACCCACAATGACGTCCTGCGGCTTTACCGGCTTTCCTTCATCACTGAATGTACACAGTCCTACGATTTTGTATTTTTATCGTCGCGAGTGAACAGTTGCATTCGATAATCATGAGCTTTTCTGTCGTCCTGGTCCGTTTTTCCAATCCATTTGTTTCGTGGCAAAGTTCGTTGCGTTTATATTAAAGCCATTGTTCTTCTTACCTTGAATTGATCAGCATCCAGTTCAAGCGTAGGACTGAGGCTTGTTGCCGACAAAAATACACGTGAATTTCAAAAAAATTACATAGAATTGAAATTAAGGTAAACAGAAAGAACAAAAGAAGTTGAATCAGGGGAGCATTGCGTCACTAGGGCCGCCGCCAGCGGGTGGGCAGTGGTGGCCGGCCCCCATTTGAAATATGTGCCCCCCATTTCACGTTTGGCCCCCTGGTTGCTGCATACATCCAATACAGTATTTTTAAAATGTGCCCCCCCCCGACTGGTTTTTGGCCCTTCTTTCTGGATTTGCCCCCCTGCTGCTAAATCCTGGCGACGGGCCTGTGCGCCACCCCAGACAGACGCTCTTATCATTCGTAGTTCTAGTGCGTTTCAATTCAAATAATTTCAAATATTTTTTGCAAGAACATACACACTGCTAACTGGGCCGGACCGTAGCTACGGGGGGCATTCATGGGTAGTACCCCTACCCAATTTTTTGTGCCACCCAAAATTTTGTTGTACCCTGAAAATTTTTTATTAAAACATATAATAAAGAAGATCTTGCCCCCTAACAATGTATTTTGCCCCTCAAACCTTAAAACGTGGATACGGGCCTGTAACTGTGTCCAGACTCATTTGACGTTTGTTGCGATACGCTTACATGAAACGGGCTTTCGCTACCCATGTTTGCTTTCCCAAAACCAGAAAAATGACCTGTTCAACCCTCGAGGTTGCAAAGCGTAGAAATTAAAGAACAGACTACGTAAGCTAAATTGTCTGTCTGGTGAAAGTTTCATCTGCGCTAATAATTCAATTAATGTTCTTTATATCTCATTTTGTGTTGCATTTTTTCAGCTTATTTAGGTCATTTTTGGAACAATTATGTTTCAAAATGGTACAATTTTATTTGTAACTCATGATTTGATTTCAAAATGTATTTTTTCAAAAAAGGACGCTTGTATTCAAATTTTTTTGCAGCATCGGTATTGAACGTTCTCAGCAAGTCGCTTCAAGATGCAATTGTTTGGGTCATTTCTTTTCTCTGAAAACGGCAAATTTTCTGCTAATCTCAAGTTTGTCGATTTTTAACCACAATGATAAACTATAAAAAGTGGCGGCAAGCTCATGGAAGAAAAAGGCCAAAATTAATTTACACTGACTCACTAATTGCACTCGATATTTTAGAATATATATAAAATTGTAAACCTCTTTGTAGTGTGAGAAGCTTTCACCGCACTGTGCTTACCACAATCACTTCAACTTATGATAATGTGATGTTATTTTTCCCATCAGTGTATCCTAACCACCTTGAAAAGATTAATTCCTAAAACAATTTTTTGCCAGAAAACAGTAGTTTGACTTTGGCAGAACTCGTTCCGAAATGCTTCATTCCTGTATTTTTGTTGCAGGTTTAAAAAATGCAGCATTTGTTCTTTCGTCGCTTAACGCCGCCGTGGTCACCTACGCCTTGCACCGGAGGACTACGAGTATGGGGCGCCACCGTGCGGACTCTTCATTGAACAGCGAGGGAAGCAGCATTCTTCAGCTGCCCGCATTTGACACAATGATGCGGGTGCTGTCAATGGGACAGAACTCATCGCAGGTATTCTTGTCTAATGATGCAATGTAGGCAAAAATGAAAGCGCCAGAATAATGGTTTGAACTGTAAGAGTGTAAGCGCGGATCAAAACATTTTTCTGTAAAACTTGGATAAAAATTGTTTTGTTAATCCCGTCGCCATTAGAACTACCTACCTATATCGGTCAAACCTTGTAAAACTGTTTGATGAAACCCTAGTTTAAGCAATATGAACCTCTTCTTTTTGTTTCATGCACCAGCGTTTAGCTCTTGTATTGTTTCTGTTTATTAGCTGAGTCAAATGAAACAATAAATCAATAAATAAATAAATCGTTTCTACCGCTGTTTCACTGTGTTTATTAAAGTTGCGATTGCCAGTGAACGCAGCTGTATGCTATAAAATACTTGGAAAATTTGTACAAAAAACATTTAGTTTAAACATGAACCTTCAAAAAGCTTTTCCGATTAAAAACAGCAAAATGCTTGTTGTTTTGAAACAGAGCTACCTCTATTCAATTAATCTATATTTGCCTGATAATTTTCGGCTATATCCCCGATTCTCATATTCACAATTTTATTTATCGTTTGTATTAGCATCGTGGGAACGCAACCATTAAGGGCGCGATGCCTTATTACGTTTTGTGGGATCCTGTCATTGTAGTCTTTCGTCACAGACGTTCTCTTACCGTCGTGTTTAAATGTATACTATGTGAGAGTCTGTAACAGCAATAAAATAACAAAGCAGTGTCGGTGACAGGTTAACGAGTTGCTTTTTAAGCAATGGCGCTACGTTGGCGCTGGAATGAAAACAGTTTCAATCATGAAAAATGGGCAACACAAAGTTCTGCAGCACGGGATCCCTCATGTGGCCATTGCATCGATCTGACCCTGATCAAATATATTGTGGTTTTAGCTGATCTTCCAGTCGTCGTGTAATGTCGCATATATTTAGCAACAGTATGGCGAAAAGGGAGCAAACACTTCATTATTTACATACAGTTTAACAAAAAATCAATGTTATTTTAAGTAATTTTCGCGTGATGACCCCGTTCGTTTGTAAACTCGAAAATATGAACCCGAGTTACCACAAACTTAAAACCACCACGGATAAATTGATTGTCTCAGCAACGTGTACCTCTTGTGTAAAACTTTTGTGGACCAAAGAAAATACGTTTTTATGCATGCGGGAATTGCGCATCTGACTGAAACAACCTCTAACTTATGCCGCCTTTAACTAGCAGAACAGTTCACCACGCAAGCAAGCGCCCAGACGCGAGATGACGTCACCCAACCGATCTGCGCTGTTTGCAAAAGATCTGTTTGAAAGAAGATCTAATGAAACAACTCCACTCAGGCCCAGCCCTTACTCACCAGCCATTCAAGTTAAAGGTAGAAGCTCATTTGATTAAGAAAAGTGATGTGAATTGTCTACGAATACAAGCAAGCTTGTGTAATCAGAAGAAAAATAAAGGTGTTGCCTCCTGACATTTACAAAGATTTTGTCAACAATTCGCATGATACCTTAAGTTAACAATAACGGAGCAAGCATTCGACCACAATATGAAGTACTTTACACTTTATGTTAGATTAGATAGAAAGTTTCATTTTACTCGCTTTGTACTCCCTGTGGAGTGTCAGAAGCGGTGTGCTGGCCGCCCCATGAATTTGAAATTTTACACTTTCCCATGAAATGTTTAGCAAAAAGGTCCTTAATTTCGAGTGGGTAAAATGGAATTTTACCACTTTTGGCCCCTCCGGGAAAAAATCTTTTTGGCTACACATGGCAAAATACACTATTGCCCTCCCCCCTGGCTAAAATCCTTCCGACGCTCATGACCACAGCGCCATATAAAATTTTGTTTTTGTTAGTTTGATTCATTTGCTGGCGCTTTAGTGATTGAGGATTTTTGGGCATTCATCATCATGGCTTGCCGTACTTCATACAAGTATAGGTTTCTAATATTTCCAGATGAGTGTAAATGGCGAATTTTAAATTATAATGGATATCACTTGTCCCAAAAAAATAGGAAATTATCCTTTCTGGGGGTGTTGCCTCATTCACTTTTCAAATCCTAAAATCCTAAAATAAATTTTAGAAAGCAAGGTTTTGGGACAAAACGTGACGTAAATCAAGATTTTCTTGTCGAAAAATACGATGCATCCCTAATATAATTGCCGCAGACTGATTTGAAAGATTTATTTTCAAATAAGGGTGGTACTGAATTTCTTCGCAATTGCGATTGTTTCCTGCAGAGTTAAAAAATACGAAAAATAACAGTGGAAAAGGTTCATCCAGCAACATGAAGCAACTGAAAACAAATCCAACTTCCACCAAGACCCCACAACTTCCCCGTTTGAAGTCAGTTCTGGTGCCGAGTAAGTACTTTACTTAGGGATAAGTGGCTTATTGTTCAGCAAATTTTCTGGAAGCCACAATGCAAAAGCATCTGAATTATCAGTCACCAAATATATGGTTTACGAAAGATTTCAAAGTGCTTGTGGAAATGCATTCAAGACTCGCCGTTGTTGTGGCATCAAGAAGTTATATGGTATAACTGTCGAATACGTAGGCTGCGCTTCTGGGAATCTGTGACTTTGAAAAATAGAAAAATAAGAAAACCTGAGAAGTCATGAAAAAGCAAAACCATGTCGAATTTTTTTCTGGTTGAGACACTTGCTCTAGCAATCGAACAAAGTTTTAATATCGGTTATTAGTGTCTTTTCGAAAACTGTTCCAAAATGTTTTCCAAGGCGGGCGACGGCCGCCTGCTTCAAGAGATCCCTCGTGTTGCAGATTTGACTTATAACATGACCTTGCAGGGACAAGCTGGACAACTGGTTTTCATCAACGAACAACTTCAGGAGTAACTGTCCAATCGTACGTTGGTCGACATGGAAATGCAGTAGTTAGTGTTCGCACCACCACGGCGCTCCTCCTTTTAATATGGATCATATTTTTTTGCATGTGGCTCAGTCCAGCAATTGCCAGGCTTTTCACCAACTCGTCTAGGCGTAGGTAATGAAGGTGCATTTGTGTTTGCCTGATGCATTATGACTCGTCACAAGTATTGGTTGCATTAAAATTTCTGCAAGTAAAATTCAAGCTAGTATTTTGTATATGAACAAGTAACCCTTCTACAGAAATTTGAAGTTTGTTCAATTCGTTGAGTTGTCAAAATTGTTACAGTGTCATGAGGCTGCAATCATTTTCAAATATTTACAACTGAAAATATGGTCAATAAACGCAACTCATTGAAAAAGAAGTTGAAAGCGACTTGAATTTCACTGAAGTCATAAGGTCTGATTTTTCAGGATCCAAAATAAGTCGTTTTCGCAAAATCGCTCTTTCTTTCATGACCTGTGCCCGATGCTCTGTCAGCTCTGTGTCTTTGTGAAAACAGATGGGTGCGTACGTAAATCGGTACAAACAGGTATTGTCTTTCCTAATTAATTCGGTCCACAAAACGTATACCCATTTTTAAATAACCTTAATCATCTCTTGTCCTGCTGCAAAGCAAGTTCATGGCTGCATTTACGTCTATATTTAGACCAGACGCTTATTGTGTTGGCTACAACTTTATTTCCGCATTTGAAATGACTTACACACTGACCAAATCACTGTTGAATGCAGAGGTGTATCCTGGTTTGGTCCATTGATCTGCACTTACGAATGCAGCCACTTACGGCAGGGGAAGCAAGTCCCAGGTAATTTGCGAAGCGCTGTTTTGCTTTAGAACTGTCGGGCTTTCATGAAAAGGTAAATTGTAGGAAGCTTATAGGACTGGCTACAACTTTGAAAAAAATTAATTATGAAAGCACACGTCTTTTACATGCATCAAGTCTGATTGGTTGCATGATTTTGTTTCGTCGCTAATGGTGTGTTTCTCAAGACTAGAAACTTTGAAAAGTTGGAATTACTTACTTCTTTGTATTCCTGTATAGCTATTTTAGGTTGTTTTGTTAGCGTTTAATTTTTCAACAATATTATAATAAAAAGCACCCTGATTATTTTTTGGATTTCCTCATAAAATGAAAAAATTTTAGAAAAACTGTGATATCGCGTTTGTGCAACCTTCGATGAAATTTTGCGAAGTTCTGATGATAGTTCCATTTGGATTAAAATATGTGGCACAGGCTATGTTTTCGTTTGATGTAAAGACTGCCTTATCAAAAGAGCATGTATGCAATTCCACCTTCATTTGTTTCTAGTAGAGGAACAGTTCTATCCTGCGAGCTTAGAGAACTCAAGCCATCTTGCAAATGGGTTCTTAAACACCAGCAGCGAAAATCGAACTGGCTTCGGGCCAAACAGAAGCGTCGAAAATGCCGAATATGCTACTACCATAATGAGTGAGTCATTTGTACAAAGAAAGTGCTTCCTTTATTGCTTCCTTTAAATTAACGTATGTATTCAGCTGGTGTACTTGTGTAAACTAGGTATCCCAAACCTACAGCAAGCAGTTTTATAAACTAAGTGACTCTAAAACATTTTAGGCTGTAAGTGTATGAGTGCGTACGCTTCTCTGAGAGATTTTAGTTCTTGGATAGTTTTCTCCAACTTGAAGGGAGATGTAAGTAGTTTTTAGTTCTCGAAAGTCAACAGNAGCGGGTTTGTGTTGAGTCCACAAAATTCATCCACTGGAAAAGAGGCTGCTTAGCTTCATTACATGCTAAGACAAGCATCGTTTAGGTTAGGCTGTATCTGCAATATAATAAAGCGTTACAATGCTTTACAGAAGCAAACATTTGTACAAAGTGTCGGTGCTAAGCCGTTTACATTGCAGTAGCAACGATATAAATTGATTTTATGAAGGTTTTAATGTTTTCATTATTGTCCACATTCATTAAGTCAATTTTATATTTTAAAACTTCGTGTTTTCAAGTTTGATCTCACATTATTTTAAACTTTCGTTGTTCTGGTTTTAGTTATCAATATATTGATTACATGTTTGTTCAGATGCCAATGAAAGCTTTGCATCATCCAACATCCTACATGGTAAACGCTTACCAACGCTACCTCTGGAAAACAGCACCACCGTCGTGTTTTTGTTGCTGCAAGAAACGAATTCAGCCGATACATCACCTGAGTCAAGTGCCATTGAACATAAACTTCACTGCTGCCAAGTGTGTTCTAGTTTCTTCTCCCCACTCAGCAAAGTACATGTCGCTGTCAGCGCTTTTTTCATAACATTTTCCTGGTTGTTTATGTTGGCCAGTTCCCTGCATCTACTGCGACTGAGAAAGACTTCGAGCAATGTGTTTGTACGCTGCAGCGCCCTTTGGCGGTTTATTTTAGCCGTGTCTATTTTTTATTTTGTGACGCTTGTCCCTTACGTGGCTTTGAGCGTTTTCGACGTTCTCAAAGGATATATTAATCGAAGTGGACCTTCGCCTACGTCGGCGTTAAACACGGACATTTCATTTTCAAACGTTACCGCGGATGAAGTGCTGTGGAAGGATTCATCATCAGCACTTCTGCTTGTTCATTGCGCAGTACTGCCAGCTATCTACTTGATTCGACTTCTTGGCTTCCGCAGGTTGCTTTCTGGTGTTTAGCACCTGCGCTTCGAAAATGTTTGGTCAGTTGCTCATTTCCTTCTTTAGTTACTTCAAACAACCGAAAGTTTTTATCTGAGCAGATCGATTTCAAGTCACACCGTATTGTAATCGTTAGAATTTGATAAAGAATGTTTTTCACTGCGTGCTGCTGAGGTTTGAAAATGCCGTAATTTTGAGGTTGCAATTGTCAGTAATAACACCACGAGCTAGAACCCTTGCTATAAAAGGTGGAGAGAATCAAATATGAGCTTAAACTTGCAACTGCGCAAACATTTTTGAAGCCACTTGCCAGAAGGTAGATGTCTAACTTTTTATACAGAAAGTACTGACTTGTTTTCAGTCTTGATGAGTGGTTTTACATAGCGTTTTTTTCTCAAAAATTAGTGAAGTACACTCGACTATTTTGTGCCACGAGAAGAGCATCATCACTATAAGTATCAGTCGCTTTTAAAATTCTTTGACTTAGGATTCAACATTTTTGAAAGAGAAATGTTGATTACAAGTCAAAGGTGATATGAGTAAAGGTGCTATACCATTTCAGTGGTTACCAATTGTTATACACGCGCAATAACAAAATAACAAGTTCTCCTTTGAAGCTTGTCACAAGGTCTCTACTTGACTGCCATACGTTCGTCGAGTGATCACTCGTTTATTCTGTAATTTTGACAGTTATTTCGAAAACTTCGTTGGTTTTTGTGATCATGGTATGAAGCACTGTAACAAAATTCTTCTGCAGCAGCACACACTCCATAACAAGCAATATGCGATGATAATATGACAGGAAGTGCGGTATGAAACATCCATAGAAAGCCAAATCTTGAAATCCTCTAAAGATTGGAAGATGTTGTTTCTGAAGCACCAAATTTTGCAATAAATTTTATTAATCCAACCTCCCAGCAACTGGTTCTTTCGGATGTCAGTCGAGTGAATATACTATCAGTCTGACTCAATGCAATCAAGTGCAAATGCTATATTCAGTTTGGACCCACGCAGTTGGATAAATAACACAATGGTCACCTTATCCTTTTCGTGTAAGTGTGTATGTTCCTTTCAAACATTAAACAAGTGCAACTTCAAAGAGATTCAAGCAATGAATCGTGATAGCAACTGCGACGTTCTTCCAAAGTGGGCACGCTTTACTTTTAAACGATTTTCGGAAACCAAGAGTTTTGCGATCGGTAAACATCGATGAAATTGTCATGTTTCAGTGCAGGAATGCTATCATCGCAAACTACACAGGAGGCAATTCGGAAGCCGGAAAAATTCCGGTCATTAGTTGAAGAAAACCATGACCAGATTGTTTGTAATGCGTACTTAATTCCAACGAACAACAGTGGTGACCATAGTGTCAGGTGCTGTGGTGAAGCACTCGAGATTGCATTAAATAATTTGAAAGACACATTGTGTAGTCTCTGAGCAGTTGTCGTTCAAGGTCATCATATAGCCTGGGGCAGAATGGGCAACACACGGGAATGATATTGCTTAGGTAATGATTTTATTGGCTAACGCAGGGGTCTCGCGGGCCAAATCCAGCCCGCGAAGCCGTTTCATCCGGCCCGAGAAGACATTTTGTCAAAAATGAAAAAATACGATCTTTACGAAAAACTTGCCGATTTGATAGCATAACATATCCCGAAAAAATCACACTGCGTAAGATGTTCGGCCCTCGAACTGTTGTATATTAGCTTATGTGGCCCTAGGATAAAAAGTTGGGAGACCACTTGGTTAACACATATAAATTTTTTAACTTCTTTATTAGACAAAATCTTAACAGAAGAAACGTAATTAACGCGAAATCGATTTCCTAGAAAAACATTTTGCGGGCAGAATCAGCAACTTTCACGCTTGTGGAGAACTGTCACAGAAATGTGGGTAGGTGAAGCAGAATCACCGTAAAGTTTTGAAAAAGGGATATGGCCGGCAGAGTCCTCGAAAGCTCACCATCATTTCTAGACTAACGTTTGACTAAATAGTAAATTTTTTTTTTCTTGCCCCTACGACACTGATTTAATGAACATAATAGCGTGTAAATCTAACTCAAATTTCCATTTGATTTGTTTGTTTCAGTGTTAGATGTGTTGAAAAAAATTCATTAATATTTGAACATTTTCGTGAAGTTAGAAAGACACTGTAGTTGGATGTTACTGGGGCTAGTTGCAGGATTGTGGAGTCGGAGCCGTAAGGAGTCTGAGGTTTTTGAGTGGAGTCGGAGTCGGATTCCTAACAACACTAGAAGTCGGAGCTTTCGTCCGACTCCGACTCCGGATGTCCAATTGGATTATTTTTTACATCACACTCCTACGTTGGGAATTCCTGTTGAAATGGTACAATTTCTTTTGAAACTTTTGTAGAAACAGAGATTTCTTGCCGTGCACCACGATTTCCATTGGTTGCTAATTAATTGCTACAAAATTGTTAACAGCCAAACTTCATTCCCTTTATGTCAAGGAGTCGGACATTTTGGAAAGGTCAGAGTTGGAGTCGGATATTTTACCTCCGACTCCGCAACTCTGACTAGTTGTAGGAGTAACTAAAAGCAGGTTCAGTGTCCGAAGAAAAGAAGGAAAGGTCAAATGAGACTGACTTCATTTACGCAAAATAATTTGTAATCGTTTCTCCATACGTATCGAAGAATTCTTTGAAAACCAAAATTTACATCTCATGGAGAGAATAATACCAAGATTATTTTCCAACAATTGAGCAAGTTGCTCGACGGTGAGGTTACTTTTCATCAATATAAACCACTTAGTGTAATTTTTCAGTTTAAATATCTGGTAAAACCGACTACGTCGGTTTGACAAACATAAGATGTTTCGTTTCGGTCGTTTTCCAGGATATTCTGTTGAAAGACCTGCACTAATGCAAGGCAGGAACGGTTACTGGATCGACAAACAAGAGGCTAAAAATTCCACTTGCTCAGTAACAACGGTCTCAGTTTGTTTGAGTGAGACACTGGGTATTGGAGGAAACGCGACAGCACTAACAAGGAGTCAGGTTTGAGACGATCGTCCCATTGTCTAAGGTGCGAGAGGGGGAAAGCAGACCTTGGCTGTATATTGGGAACAGGAATAGATATGTATATATCTATACGCTTTACAGGCATCAGCATATGATATTAGGCTAATCTATTTCGTGTAGGTATCTAAAACGTAAATTTTTCCATCGTAGAGAGATTTCCTCCTCTGTTGGGACACTTTGGGGCAGCAGCAATACACCCACTATCTTATGTTCATCCCCTCAGGTCAATACAGTTCCCTACCTCTGCAGTCGCTTGCTACATGTCCGAAACAATTACACCTAAAATACGGCATGGTTTCAGTATAAACTGTTTCACTCTGAAAAGCAAGTAACCACGTTTTAACCTCTACAGGCAGCTCAGTAGTAGAATATTGCAGGAATGCTGATTTAGAATCTCTCAACTCAGAGGTATCGTTGTTGGTACCATCTGACAGCCAGTTAGAAGTTAGAAGCGTTTTTGCACATGCAATCTGTTATAACCAGATTACCGTTACTCAAGGGAGAGTAAGCCTTGTATGGACCGATAAATTTCAGTAAGCAGTTGTCAATGAATATAGGGCTATAAGCCCTTTAAGCTTCTGTCTGTTTTACTTTCTAGTACAGTGGTTTTCAACCTTTTTCATCCAGCGACCCATTTTGCAACCCAATTTAACCTAACAACCCCCTTCCAAAAATTTCACGTCAGGCATATGAAATGCAGCTGTATTTGCACAACACATATCCAATGACTAAAAATAGCGTACGACATCTCTATGTTGAACAAAAACTCATTTATGAAATTCATGCACATGGCAGCATCAGTGAGAGAGACCCGTGCCATATGCAAATCACTCCACGACACAACTAATTGAAAACTAGAAAAACTCTAAAGTTACCTACCGCATTCAGATATCTAATTTACAAACACAGCGCATTCTTACGGCACAGAGTTATTCGTTCGTACATTTCCAAACGTAATAGTACTGTAACGGTCATAATCGCACTTAGAACAATTTTGAATGAAAAGGTAGGCTATCATTTTTTGGCCTATTATGTTGGCTACGACAAAAAGTGGTTACTGTACGAAATATAAAATCTAGAAGTAATTATAAATATTTTTATCAGAAGGTCTCGCGACCCTAAAAAAAGGCAAACGAGTCCCAGGTTGAAAACCACTGTTCTAGTACAACGGTTCTCAAGCGGTTTCACTTGGCTAACTGAGGGATGAATTTTAATTCCTGGGAGGAAATTTGTTCCAAGAGAAATTGGGCAGGAAAAACTATGCATGAAAAAACCTTCAGTTTTTATTATTTGTATTTTCAACACAAAAACAGTACAGTGAGGTTGGTTTAGATGGAAATGTCTACAGTACGCAAGGGCAAACTGCTTCAACTGCAGTGGCTAATGTTATGAAAGAATCTGTATTGTTCATAATCGTCTATTATTCCTTCACTGTAGTTGTGTGAAAATTTTGCAATTATCTTTCTTGTGATTTTTGTTTGGGTTTGCAAGGGGGGAATATGAAAAACTTTGAGAACCACTGTTCCAGTACAACTGTCAACAACTCCACCGCATTGGTCTGCCTTCTGGAACTGTGTCCAAAATTATCGTCTGAAATTTTTGCGATTTGCGTTTTCCTTACGATCAGGGCTCCCATTCCTGGGTTTTTCTACCCACATCTGCTTTTTTTTAGTCCATCTGGGTGGCTAGGTTTAATTATGAAAAATCCCGTCAATTCTGGGTTTTTTGAGAATAAAATTTTGGNAGTTGGTTAATTTAATAGCATGAAAAACATATCTTACGGCTTTTGCAATGTGAATGTTCGCATGTGATCATCAGGTGAAAAAAGTGCTTAAATCAGTGAAACAATACATCTTCAGTCGGTTTCACACCCTCAAACCCGTATCAATATCATTATCAAAGACTGTAGGTTGCACACCATCCAGTACAGTCAGCCCTGCAGTTGCGCGTACAGCAAAAGTAACACGAATGAATAACAAACGGTTGTACAAACAAGTGAAAGATTTACATTTGGGTGAACGGTTGTCGTCCCAGACACCAGCTGAAGAATTTCTTTAAACAATGTTTACGACAGAATGTTCAAATTATTTAGTTGCCCTATGCTATTCACTGAAATTAAAAAACAATTTGCATTGGAGTAAGGATTTGGTGCCGGATTTGAGATTAGGGAGTTTAGATTCCTTTGCAACGCAAGACCTCACAAGATTCAAGTTCAATAGCAAATGTGGGCCTACATTTTCCCCATCTTGTGGCTGAAAATGAGTTGGAGGCTAAGTTATTTTCGGTCATTTTTTTGTCATAGACTGAAATTTTTTTAAATGACAAAAAATTAAGTCAATTCGGTCATAATGTCCGAAAACATAAACTAGTGAGTGCTGTTGCGGAAAATTTTAATACTGATAGGAGACAAATAACCAAAATATCTCAAAGACAATAGGCTGGAGACTATATCAATAGACAATAGTTTGAGCATGTGTCCTTCTCAATAAATCTTTAGGCCTATATCCCTGATTTCTGATATTATCTGCATGACATGCATCAAAGATCATAAGATGGCTTAGACAAATAGGAGTTTGGAATACTTTATGATTTAATGACCAGGTTTGTGGATTGCCGCATTTTACTGCATCACTAGAACGAACATTTTTGTTAGTAATGTTAAAACAAAAACAAACTTACTAAAATCAAGACTGAGGAAAAAGCATAACAAGCATTGTCAAGAAGCCTGCACCAAAGCGGCTACTGTACCGTACATCTAAACCTGAAAAATGAGAGATCTCTATAAGGGAGTATGTCATGAGCATTATTAGTTAAATAAAATGTCTTGAGCAGCAGAGAAAAGTGATCTGAATGTTGATGTTAACGCTTTAGACAAAACTTTAGAAGAGGAACTATAAGCAAATCTGTATTTTCATCACCGTTTTACCTCATGTATTTGTTTTCATATGTTTTTTTGCACTTCTGGTTTTTTTTGGTAGACAAACGGTTTTTTTCATGAACAATCTGGGTTTTTTATAAATTACAGAATGGGAGCCCTGCTTACAATCGAGACGATTGCGTGTCCCTAGTACTGAAACGACGGGTATAACACTCAAACGACACTAGCGCGTCGTCACTCGTCATCCATACCAGCTGGGCACGAAGAGCAACTACTGTATATTCTAAACTTGGAATACGCATGTGGGGAATAATGGAATGTCCTCGCACTAACTAATACGCGCTATAGATAAGTCAAAGCTCAATCCCTCCTTGCAAGTCAGTACCAATCGCACCAAACCTCGAATCTTCCAGGAGGAAATTAGAATCTCCAACAAAACGACAAACGAAGAATGAAGCAATCCGGTGGAGAAAAGAACACGTGAACAGCGACGCAATCAGTGTGGAAATAATAAAAGGAAAAGAATCCACGCCCCTTTCCAAAAAACAACCGAAGGAATTAATAAACACAAAAAGTACGTTTCAACTTCGAATAAAATCGACTTTGACAATTTATTGATCAAACTCAGTGTCGCACGGGTAGCGTAAGTGGCTGGACCAGCCCGTGGCCTGTTGGCAAGTGAGTACGCTTCGGTGCTGGCAGGGCTGGAGTTGGTCTCTCGGCGGGGTGTTACCAACACGGCCGTGTAAACTGGTTCTGTAGCCTTCGTACCATGCGGGGTGACGGTGTACGGAAGAGCTGCAGAGACTATCTAAAACGCAAAAACAACCGAGCTAATCATGACCAGACTTTTTACAACAAGGCCGCTGTAGTTATAAAGCGCCATCAAAACACCATGTGAAATCACCGTAAATGAGTAAAAATTCTGCTACGATAACCATAGCTACAAAAGTTGTAAATGTTTGTTAACACAACAAACTCCGCTTGAAAAGATGGCCTTGTAAGCACTCAATGGTTAAGAAGAATTTGCTTGCATTTAAGCTTTTTGATAATTTACTGGAAAGGTTTGCTACTTGTTTGATCGCCACAGAGATGTGAGTCGGACCGGGTTCGGGCTTAAGTTTGTCACAATGTTTCAGCCCGATTTCAGACCTGCATACAAAATTTTATGTATACTATTCAGAGTAACGATTTTTTTTCTTCGTGAAGTACATCTGTTGTGCTCACCGCGGCGATGCCTGTGAGTCAAGTGATTGTGATTCCTCTTCAGCTAATTCTACAAGGGCAAGCACAGCTGCGTTCTTTTGTTCTCTGGTCGGATTAATCTCACACGCTTTTTGAGGAGGTGACAGCGGTGAAGAAATTAGCACGCGATGGAATTGCGTCGAAAAGATCAATCACTTACGCGATTCTTGACTTTTTTTAGGAAACGATTTCACTAGATTTAACACCAGGCGAGGATTATGATATCCTTTGAAGTGCTGAAATGACAGATGTTTTGATTTCGACAATCAGTGTGTTTGGACATTGCTTCTCAAAAAAATAGGTGCGAATTACAAACGAATATTTTCCCAAAAGTACCAGCAAAACTTGCTACTGCCTCATGCGCGGAGCGACGTATACGCGAGATTTTACCATAATAGTCTCTTATTCTAGTTAGCCTGAAGGAAGCATTTAGCTAGTGAGTCTGTGTAATGTTAATTTTAGTAGCTTAGATCGTTGTGCTAAAGTCTTACTTGTCTCGTTAAGAGTTACCTGGCCGAGTGTTTGCGCACTGCAGAGGTCAAGCCTGCAGTACTGTTTTCATCAGGTTGCTAACTTAGAACGCACAGTTGGAACGAGACTTTTCCTCGTGCGGATCACAGTGACGGACACTCTTGTGGCCAAGTTAATGTTGAAGCAATTGCGTTGATTAAATCTTCAATACAAATGACTAATTGAGAATCGTTCAGTCATGTTTACTTTGCTACCCCACCAATAACTCGCAGTTGCGCACAGCTTGACACGCTCGGGTAAATTTGGTTTTCGGGCGTAAATCGGGCTTCAAAAATAGCTTCAAAATGAGGCCTGTCTACATCTCTGATCGCCAAAGACAGAAAAACAGCCCCAAGCAATCTGGACCAACAGTGATATTAGTCACCTATTTTTACCTTAGCTATATCTGACCTCGCGAAAAAAACAGCTCAATTCAAGTCGATTCGAAACAACCCTTGTCTTTGTCTGCCCCTGCCCAACATAGTTTTGCAGAAAAGATGTACTGATACGGTGCATCTCCTACCTTGGGGACGGATGAGCTGCTCATCTTAGACAGATGAGCTTGCTCATCTTGAGAAAAGTGTAAACGTCTCCTACAGCCTCTCGTTTTCAGGTGTAGTGATCGCCGCGGGGCCTCTTTCTGGTACTCCAGCAAGCAGGTCACTTGCACATGGCCTCTCCTATGCAAATGTGCCCGTAGCAACGCCTTCACGTGGTGCCCCTGTTCTTGAACAAAAGTTGCTATGCGACGTGGCGCGTCCGAGTACTCAGCGGTATATCTGAGC
>JGI24158J21664_10003471_pt1 | contig 19793 bp, 13 predicted proteins | sample Ectturendosymbi3_FD_21664 | JGI IMG/M metagenome (IMG submission 21664) | reverse complement strand
GCGAGATAGTGACACTGCTGAGTGCTGATAGCGGTAAGCCGCGTATAGTTTTGTACTGTGTGAAAAGAAGCATGAGTAAATCTGTAGCAGTGCTTCCACAACTCCATTGTTAGTGTGAGACTGTGATCAATGTGCCCGAGTGAATAGCTTAATCAAACGACGCTTATGCAGGCTTCTTTACACACAGTATAAAAATACGTGACTTGTTAGAATACGCCTATGCAGACTTGTGGGAATACGTCTTTACCGTTAAGATTTAGTTCTGATTTCCTAGTGAGCACTAAGTGCAAACTGCAAAGCTATATTTTTGCTGTGGAGAGTTTTCCTAATTCATCTTCACTTAAGTGATTTGTCTGATAGTCTTGTCGACATTTCGTTCTACTTGTCATTGCTTGAAACAGTTTTGCGAGAGTGTCTAACTTCCTTGTTTTTTCAGCGCTCATGTTGTTCCGGCCGTTGATTATTCTTAAACTATGACTTAATTGTAGAAAGTGCTCGAAAAAATGGATATTAGGCAATTTATGAAAAAAAGCATTTCTGATAGCCGAATTGTAGAAAACATTTGAGACAAAATATTGTGAATTGAGGTTCCACCAGCACAGACTAATGGGATACAGAAAGAGTAAAGAGTTTTGTGAACGTCCATTTGCAGTGCATCGTCAGCAACCTGAAAATGATTAGCAAAATTTCGATGTTACCCCGCGCTGGAAAAATTTCTGCGGATGCCCATGAATGCATTGCTTTCGAGCTAATTCTTGGCCAATAAAGTGTGGTGCTCTTTGGTTCAATTCTTTCAAGTCACTCAAAAACGATACATGCCAAAGTTGTCAGTTTCCTTAACCTATATACTAAACGCAGTAATCAAAAAGCTCAACATTTTCGACGCGTGGTGAACAGCCTAAGAACTTGCAAAACCAGTAAAAGGGTGTTTTGATATTCAAGCGCGAGGCCCCAGGCATTTGCCAGGCTTGCCCAGTGGCTAATCCGGCCCTGGCCTTAGGCATCTGACCCATTTTTCTTTCTGGAAAGAATCTAAATATCATAACGTCAAACTTATCCACGAGGCATAGTTACACATAAGTTCCATCACATTAATTTAGTACTAACTGAATTATTACATGGAGTTTGCTTTTTTCACGAAGGCTGTTCCGATGCGTCGCCGTTTCAACGACAAACCCAAGTTTTACCTTTACAATACAGGTTGCGGAATATAGGAGGCATTTCTTCTGTTTTTACAGTAGCGAAGCCGATATGAGACTTGACTACCAAATATTACTAAAATGGCCCCCACAAGTCTTACTGGTTGGATCCGCCTCCGGTTCAACCACGACCAATTTCCTTACACCTCCTGACTGAACGCTCAGCCACGCTACATTCAACACTCATGGACATCTGTCGTGTTTGCAAGGTAAAAATTTCACTCGTTTTTCTTGGAACAAATCGCCAACAAGCGGCACAAACGAGTCCTGGGCATAACTTCGCGACAATCAGCATAAAGGTAGGTAGACGCCAAAACAGCGCAGGTCTGCGACGGATGCTCTGCTGCACTAAATTAGTTGACGAGTTGATGACGTCAAACTAATTGAGACTCGCTGGATTCTGCCACTGCCGAGTTTAACTCTTTAACATGTCACAATTGTTACGGCGTTCCAGTTGAAGATCTGACCCAAGCTATTTAGTTAGTGAAGGCAGAACCCGCTGGAGTTTGCGTCATAGTATTGGTGCAGAGAAGAAGACGCGTAAAATGCTGTCTCATTTTTTTAGAATAGAAACTCGTCGTAGGTGTTTCGTTTAACATAAAAGGCCTTGTTAGTCTGCGGTTTGTCTTTACGACGACGTCGAATAACTATCAAACAAACAACATGTGCGGCGTCAGTAGTAAAAGTGCGATCGCACTGGCAACATCGGTCGAATCACATGAAAATCAGCATGCAAGTGCAAGGTCCCACGTGCAAGACTTGGTAACATTGTGCCAACCAATGAATCTAGACGATACAACAAGAGTACAGAGTACTCTCCAGTGACAGAAATACGGGAGCGAAAAAAAACGCTGTGTGCTGCATGGAAATATTGGTTCAAAACCGCAAGTTTCCAACAAATTTAGGGTTTAGGCGTTATGGGCACAAGAAACAGTTGTAACGCTGTCCAATAGTTAGCAACACAAAATGCCACACTGAAGCTATTGCAATAACGTAGCAACATTCCGGGACCAGGCAGTTTCAACACTTCACACTCGACCGATGGCTTCTCTGATCATTGAACGCCAACCGCAAGATATTCATCTGCAGGAGCCACCTAACGATCACAGTCATCGTCTCGTTACAGACATGCAGTCAGTACGTTACTACCATGACGACGTCGGACCAAAGGCGAAGAAAAAACAATCACGTTCAACAAGCAAGAATACACAACGATAAGGACCGATCGTTGGTCGTAGAACCTTTCCGCGTGACCGCTCCTTCGCAGGGTTTAAGTGCAGTGCACGAGTATGTCCGGGAAAGGGATTAGGATGACTTGAAACCGGCAACACACAACAGTTTCGCACGCTCGCGGGCACGTGTGCACACTGATTGAAAACGCATTCTTCTGCGTACTGGCTCAGCACACGCGCTATGGATTCGAGCTGAGTTGAGCGAAGGTGCCAAGGCAAATTACTTGCGGCTGTTCCAAACATTATGAACGCAGTAATCAGAGACTATACGATTCTGCGCGCGACGACTGTAACAGGCAAACATGAAGCCGACGCGCATACGGAACGGTAAAGAATGAAAACTCGAGCGCGACAACAATGACATTGGATATTAAAGCGCACACACTTGACGTAGCTTAAAAATGGTCAGAAACGTAAAGAGCATTTTTTCATTATGTGACTCCCAGCAACAAAAGCATGACACTAGGCGCTACTCACTCAGTTGACTGGAAGTCAAAAGTAAATTGAAATATATCGAAAGAGAGGCAGAGAGCAGTCCGCCGCCGCGCGCTGCAAGCAGCACGAGCGGGTCAAGTTCCAGCCGGCTTCGTGTCCTTGGTGTTGTATTGTCTGATCAGTGTCGACTGCGACACGACGCCGCCTTCCTCTTGAGAGAACGCGTAACCGCGACTCGAGTCCGGTTGCGACATGACCGACGCGGTCCGCGGTCGGATCTCGCTCACTCCGACGCCTTCGTCCTGGCTGCCGGTGCGACTGGACATACCAAACATGTTCTTCAGCAGGTGAGCTTTCTCGGTCAGGCTGCAAAAATGGCCAAACGACCAAAACGTGGAGTCGGTGGTGACGGGCAGATCATGAAGGTTTCGTTTATGAAACGCTTCGCGCAACAGATCTTAACTGGTTTCTTTAATTGCGTATTTGTTTTCGAGACAATTACTTGGTCTCAGGGAATAAAATGCACTTGCTGTAAATCGATTCGTACGAATTAGGAGACAGAAATCATTGCAAACCGCAAGACCGCCATGAAGCGTTTTAGAACCAGACGTCGGAAAGACAGCGACTCTAAACGCATTAGAACAAACACAAGCCATTTGGCGACTGTTGCGAGGAGGCCAATCAATTAATTCCGTTATTCATGCAGTTTCATTTTTAACTTACAAGTGCACATCGCATATTTTTGGGCAGTGCCACCACAATGTGCACCAGAACACGTGGAAAATAGAACTTGCGCCGCACTGCACCTGGCTGGACGCAGTGACCGTCACCGAATTTATGATCGCAAGCAAAGCGAGCAAGGTAATGGATTCATTGCACTGATTTGTTCTGCTTTCTGGCCACGATACATTGTCAGCAAGATACCGGTGAAGTCAGTGAAGGATGGCTGCTGCTTGCTTTATATGCTCCGCATGCAAACCACCTTCTTTATTGCACACCTACAACCCTTTTATGTGGTCCATATAATAATATTCTGTAATTAATTTCCTTTTTGTCGTCTAACGCGAGACCAAAGTATTTGCCCGATTAATTGCAACGTACGGGGTGCTCGAATGCAAATCAATGGCTGTAACATTGCTCCCAACATTACCAAACTTCACAAGAGAAAAAAACTCTGTAAGCACATTCTACTCAGTCGCATGTGATTTATGTGAGTCGTTGTGACACGCGTTTTATGTGGTACATGACATCAGTTCCATGCGACGTGTGACACGCAGAGGTGGCGGAAGAGGGACCGCATGGGCCTAGACCCCCCACTGTACCTTATGCCTTCGAAGCTGTACGCTATGTCAGCAAAGCTCTGAGGCATGGGCATCGGAAGGATCCAGGGTGGGAGGGGCATTAGCGGGTTTTTCCACAGCTAACCATAAAAATTTTCCAGGGGGAGCCAACAGTGATGAAATTTCATTTTTTCTTCTAGAAACTAAAAAAACGACCATTTTTGCTAAAAATGTAATCGAAAAATGTCAAATTTCAAAATCCAGGGGATAAGGCCCCCTTGCCCCCGTTTCTGACGCCCATGCTCTTAGGGGAATTTACAATACTGTACGACTTTTACCGCTGTACTTGACACAGAGCCGTCGTCAGCGGGGGCAGTGGTGCCCGGCTTCCCATTTAAAATATGTGCCCCCCCATTTCATGTTTGGGCCACCGGTTGCTGCATACATCAAATATTGTGTTTAAAAATGTGGTCCCGCTTAAGGGTTGTGGCCACCCCTGCTGCGAAATGCTCGCGACGGGCCTAACTTGACAGTACCAATGTCAATGCTACAGCAGAGCGGTCATTTTCGTGCCTTCGACGGCTGAAGAACTACTTGACAAACAAACTTAACCAAAAGCACTTGAACCACAGGATGTTTTTGCACGTTCACAAACAGTTAATAGATCAGGTTGATCTCATAGCAATACTGCAAGAATTACTACAAGAAAATGATCGCGGAATCAACTTTTGAAAAGAATTTTGTACTGTAGCACTGTAACATCTGTTGTTACTAGGGCGCGTTCACATATTCCGTCATCAGAAGATTAGATATCTATTTTTTACCCCATCATCAGTTTGAAAGGCCCTCTCACCACTATCTGATGATGTAATATGTCGACCGATGTTCCCTCTAAGGTGCGCAACCGCGCAGTATCACCAGACCGCCTGCGCAGTGAAATCTCATTCTCGCGCACTTGCAACGTTCAAAATTTGATATTGTGCATACAGTATATCGCTTAAAACGCTACACTGGTTGTGTGTCTATGGTGGCGCAATTCCGTGCGCACTAAAACAAAAATTTGCTCAGTGTAAAATTTTCTTAGAGGGAACACTGATGTGGACGCTCCCTTGGCTTTGTGCATGTTTTGTGTTTGTGTGCTTACTTGTGAATGAATTTTGTGTAAGACTAAGAACAACTAATTACATCTATGTTCTCAAGTCAGTGCAGCGTAGGTGTTGTGTAGATAGGGGTGGTTGAGGGCTTATAAAACATTGTCATAAAATTGCTTGAACACGCTGACAAAATTTAATGACGTCATTTTCAATGCTTGTGACGTCACAGTTTTCAATTCAAACCGCAAAAATTTCCATAGTTTTTTGACGTGCACTTGTGCCCCCCCGCTTTCAAAATGGTTGTTCCGCCACCCGTGGTGACACGGAATCCAAGTGGCACGTGACACGCGATTGATTTGCTGAAATCGACATGAAAGAGTTTCAACGGCGGATTCCCATTTGTGCCAGCGGCGAAGCCCTCATGATTAAAAAATTACCGGAAAACGAAATCAGCGCATTGCACACTCTGCCCTGCAACTGTTCACCTAGATGAGGCTGTCCTCGCAAGAGATCCAGTCGTCTTCGCTAAAACAAAAACAAACGACTCCACCTTACTAACCGACAGGGAGAAAGGGTAGCTAACAATACGCAAAGCAACTATTGGAAAAAACGGAGATTTCTGCCCCTGCGCCCAACGACGGCCCATCGCGGCGTGCCAGACGGCAATGTGTAAAAACACGAGATATTTCGGATAAAAAACGCGCGCAGAAGCATCTATACAAAAAAACAACACAAAAAAATCAAAAAGGCACCCAAATCGCGCAGCCAATTTCACCAAAGCTTCCGTTTCGATAAATTCGCTGTAGCGAATACATATGCCAGCCGCGGAAAAGTCACTGAAGGTTCGTTATTGGACCGTTGGCCAAAACGAGCAGGCAGCACTTCATCCATATTGAATTAACTGTGCGCGCGCAACAGCAGCTGTAACATTGGAAAAGCTTTCAAAATGTACAAGCAAGACCAGGCTAAAGAGACCGCAACCTTACCCTTCACTCATGCAACCAGTTGTAACGCCATGCACTTTTCCATGCAAACTATACCAGTTCTACAAAGCACAAAAGTTTTTTTTGACTTTGTGCACGGTCAGGCGCACCGCACGCCCTCACTGCGATAAACAGAGCTTTTCCAGAACATATGATGCAGTGTTTGTTCTTCTGGAAGGCATGCACCGCTTTTTCGTTTTTTCCAGTGGGTCTACTACACAATGAAATTAAATAACTTGAAAGGGAGACAAGTTGCTTTTAGAACCACCCGACATCTTTCCTTGATACTAGTTTCAACCCTTTGACGTACTTGACCAACGTAAGGTGGAAGTTAACATGCCATAACACGTAACTGATACAAGCGTTAGCATGTGAAGCAGTGACCGCGAACGATTATTGGCGGATTTTCGCGAAAAAGAAGCAAAATCCTTGAAAATTCAGGATGACAAGCGCCAGGGCCGCAACCAACTGATACTTTCCGGGGGGGGAAAATGATGTAGCTTGTTGCTGTACCGAACAAATACATTTGTTTTTAAAAATTTCAGGGGGACAATTGCCCCCCTCTGGTTGCGGGCCTGACGAGTGTGACAGTTAGCAGCTGCTTCTAAAGTAGGGTTTTTCAGGTTTGGGGGGGCGACGCTACCCCTTGCCTTGCACTGAAACCCTAAAATGAGCCATTTCTATGTCGTGCGAACTTACCCGCTGCTGGGAATCATAGAGTAGTCGACGTTATTTGTCTAAAAAACGTCACAATTTCAATGACCTCGCAGCTGTTGCCGCGCGTGAACAGATCTTATGTGAAAAGCGACCTTCACCACATAACAATGGCAGCGATAGCAAAAGGTCACCCAAAGTTTTCCTCAGCTTGTATTGCCGGGAGCAAAAAAATCCCTCAACCGCTAAGGCACAGAAAATAGGCCGAGAGCACTGCAAGAACGACGTTCTCACCAGACGCGCATTCACTGGTCGTCTGCATTATTTCGAGGCGAAAACTCGTTGGTCTTCTGCTAAACAAAAGAAACACGCTTGTCGTGTGAGTACCGGACCTTGACTGTCAGTTGCCAAGAATAAGGATCGACAAGAAACAATCAGCTGCCGCTACATTGACTGGAAGAACTCCTTGACGTCAAATTTCAACCGGTGCTCAAAGCTAACACGCGGCGCTCAGTTAACCTTTGATAGCGAGATCTCTAAGCCGCGGTTGCGACCTTTCAGTCAACGCTGTTAAAGATCATGCAGAAAAGTGAGCAAGAACGAAAAAATAACCAAACGAAATCGTAACAACATTGCGTTGCTAGTCATCGTATTTCACAACTGCACGTTCGTAGCACCCGCGTATACAGGCACGTTCAGGCAAACATGATCGTCGCGAGCCGAGATTCCTCGTTGTCCAGTTCCAGACGAGGAAGGGGAAGGCAAATAAAGCGTTAAAAGTGCAAGTGACAAAATCGGTGCCGGGCTGGCTGAAGCAAAATCAACATAACAACTCTTCGCACATCACTGGCGCAGGCAACCGTGTACAAGCTGCTTTTACCGTGAAATGAAAGTTGAAAGCGAAATCAAAGTTAAAACAGAACTCCCGGCAACATACCTCTGCCTAGCGGCGTCCATGATCGTTTTGCTGGGGTCGATGCTCTGCATTTCCATTTCCTGCACCTCTTCCACGACCGACTTCATGAAGCGCCGGCGCCACCTGCACAATATAAAACTCCGTGTTCACCTTTGCTTTGCGGCAAGCGACCGGCGGTCGTCGAATGACCGAAAATCACCAGTCCGGCAAGCTCTTACACTTTCCAGAGGAGGTCGCGGAACAGGACGGTGGCCGGCACCAGCATGAGCCCGAACCAGAAGATGCCGGACGAGAAGACGTTGTCTGCTTGTCCCAGCATTTCGGCGCCGAGGGGGATGGTGGGGTAGATGTGGGAGTAAGTGAGAAAGAACAGCAGCCACACCACCATGCTGCCCCACACTGCGATGTGAGTGAACTGTGAAAAGCAGAGATAAGATGGGAACGATCGTTGAGAAACAAATGCGGGCGTACTGATGGATAAAGCCCCGGATGCAATCCCGTATTTTGACTTGAATACTGCGTACTTTCCCAAACTCCTGCTAAATGTTTGCCTGTCCAAATCGGGTTGCTTCAAACTAGGAACAAAAGGCGTCTCTTATCGTGTTTTACCTTTATTTTCGCTCCACGTGACATATCACAAGTGCCCTCACGTGACACAGTATACGCGCGAAAACAGAAGCCAATGTAAAAAATACTTCAGACCATTTGGATGCAAGCAGCATGCTTTGAAAAGGAACTCCACAGTCTGCGAACGATGCGCTGCATGAGTATTAAAATAATTGCGAGCAAGACAACGGGAGCAATGTCGCAGAAATGAAGCTTTCACCGGAACGTCACGCCCGAACCGTAGAAAAAGGAAGTGAATAAACCAGAGCGACACAGTGTAAGGTGGACACCATCGAATTATGATTATACTCACCACGGTCCAGGTGGCCGACTCGAGCCCAGCTTTTAAACAAACTGTCACAACGACGTACTGAAATGAGAAAGCAACGTTTGCTTTTACTAGTGCATACGAAACTACTACTATGATCGCAGAGACAAGGAAGTTAATATTTTAACCGAAAGCACAGCTTTGCGTTTGCTAGGACTACACAACTTGTGGCCTCAGCAATCAACGATTAAATCTGACAATTTCGAACTTCGCACCCTGGTAGGTTGCCAGAAGCAAAACCACAGCTATGATTAAAACTGCCAGGCAGCACACAAGCTCTGCGGTTCTCACCGTGTAAACCATATTTCCCATGAAGAGGTAACCTCCCGTCTTGCCGCTTGCCAACGAGACGTCTGTAACATAAAGCTTGAAGCTTCACACTAATCCGGGCGTTTATCCCGGAAGCGAAACTCGTTCACCGTTTCCTCGGACGTCAACCGTAAAAAAACAACTTCTAAACGATTCATCTTTTTTCGAAATCGAGTGTTTTCTTCGTTTTTGTTTCACGCAAAGAGACTTTGAAGTTGAACAAGCTATCCGTCTCTTTCAATATTTTTCTTTTCACATACGCTGAACGCTTACACTTTTTCAAAATGCGTCGGATATCGCGAATAACCCCACAAACACTAAAACTTGATGCGCTGTAATGTTTCTGCGATCGAAAAGTGAACGTTTTCTTTGCTACAATTCCGCAGTGTTTTATTTCCTAACATACGTTTCTTCAATATTGTTTTTTACTTGGTTCCGACAAAGGTGCAACACGTTCAATAACACCTCAACTCACCGAACCAAAGCGCCAGAGCGGGCAAGAGAAAAGCAGCAGCGAATGAACGACTGAGTTGAGGAACATTTTCCAGAAGACGCGCGCGTTATACTTGACTGCAGTTTGCGAGAGCGAGTAGAGCTGCGGGTACTTGAGCATGATGTGACTGCTGCAAGTTCGCTCGAAGATGCCCAACGTGAAGGGGGGGAGAAGAGTGAACATCTGCGGAAGAGAAAGAATACAGTTGGCTCTCCGAGTCGGAATGCAATGTCCGTAACTAGAAATGACACTTTCATACAATTTGGCTTGAAACATGGGTTTTATGACAAAAAATTCGCGTCGTGTAAACGATACGCAAGGAAAACAAGGTTTGAACGTTTTCTTTTATCGCATCTCTTTTTTGCATTTTTCAAAAATGATGGCGGTGAGGCTGCAAAGTGGATGACAAAAAAAACCATAACTGCATAATAATATGTTTTTGCGCTCTCTTGCGCTTTATGGCACAAAATATATGACCGTTTAAGAATAAGAGACGTGTTAACCAAGCAGCCGTTGAAGGAANGGAAGCAANCCAGACAGAAGCCGGAGGCAGTTNATTAACGCAATACTATCCTGGCTTTTTGATGAGAAGNCATCAGATGTTGCAGTCTCAGCAATCAATAAAAAAAATCAACGTACCACGTTGTACAACGCTATCGTCCATCTTTCGAAGAGAATTTGACCTGAAAATCCATTGAAAAACGCGAACCAAAGCTGAAGAAAAAAGAAAGCGTGTGTTATTTTCACATATGAAGCTAGCGACCCCACATTTAAGAAGAGCGAATTTGTCATGAGCGGTAAAACTGTCACCAGGTGGGCGATCTCGAGCCATTAATACGAGAGTGGTACAATGAGCGCCGAAACAATAAGAGGCGAAAGCGGACGCTATCCTTTGGCCTAATCAAGTACACATTCCACGCAACCTTCACAGTTGTTTACAGAGAAATATCTTGAATTTGGAAAACTGAGTTCACTTTTAAACACGACGGCGAATGATCTGCTGGAACGAAAAAAAACCCGGTAAATTCGATGATCGCAATTCGCGTCACTCACATTAAACATGTTGTGAATCTGAACAGAAACACAGTCGGGCCACGGTTTTTATCTCCTCGAATTTCTGTTCCTGGGAAATTTGCGGCGCTTCGCAACCGGTGGCATCCGTCACAAAAAACGTGAAACAAGTTTCGCGAGTATCAGCGAACAGCATTGATCAACTGAACGATGCGGAAAGTCCGCACCATTTTCACCTTTTTACCCCAGCGCCGGTTGCCCCGCTGCTACTCCGCCCACACACAACTGGCAACCCAAATCGAAACTGTTGCGTTCAGGTTTCTTTGGGTCTTGAAGTGGTTTTCAAAAAATAGAAACTCCATCGCGTAAATATCTCCGGCAACAAGACCATGAGCCGGGGCGCGGGCGTGAGGATGGAACTTAATGCTCAAAATGTTAAAGAAACAAAAGAGTTCAGAAAATAACGACCGCGTAACGCGAACGCCTGCGCAGCACACCGTTGCTTGAAAGCTAATCAGAACTGCCGACGAACCTGGTTCAAGTAGAGGCAGATGTTCTTATAAAACGAGAACAGAATGCACTTGGCCACTCGATTGTAGTTCCAAGCGCCGTGCACGAGCAAAAGCTTTTTCAAGTAAGCAAACTGGAAAATAGAGAAAATTGTCTTGAATTCGGCGAGCCGCCGGAATTGCGCACAATCATTCCACCTGGGGTAAGAAGATTTTTCACGAGATATTGATTTGCAAAACGCTAACAAGTAGAAGAGCGCGACTGTAACAACCCATTCAAAGAAAAGATAACAAACTCGTTCTACAGGCATCAGGAAAACTGCGACGTCAAAGTCCTTGCAGTGCTTCACAAGATTTGAAGTGGGCCGATCGTGCTACATCAAAGCAATACCTGGGCTATGGAATAATCCGATGAATTAGCGGCTTGCAGACCTTCATTTCCACTTATGCCGATCCCAACATGCGCAGCTTGTATCATGCTGACGTCATTTGCGCCGTCGCCAATCGCAAGCGTGATAGCGCGGCAACTGGTTTTCACCTGAGCGAACATAACTCGTCATCAGCACGGCGGTCGTGCAAAGCGATGCGCTATGTTGCGATGCGCTCATAAAGCAACCGCTGAGTCTGGCGCGAACTTTCCAGACATGGTGGTTCCGAGAAGCGCGCGATGAACGCTGGATTGCTGCTTTTGCAAGCTCGAACAATCGCAGTGACAACATAAAAAAGTGAAACAAGGCAATCGACAGGGACAAAGCAGTTGTGGGCGAACGCGCCGCCGCTCTGTACAAGCGAACTGCTATGCCGTTCCGGCTGCGACTTTTTCGAAACAACTTCGCACAACAAGACATGCAGCACAAGCGCCCAGCAAGTTTTACTCCTCGACTTTAATTTGCTCAAAACGCAACGTTTTTCTTTTTCAAAAAAAAAAACAACAACAAAAAATTTAAACCAACCAGATCAACAATCTCGGCTTTCTGCATGGGCGAGACCCGGCAGCAAACAACCGCTTTGCACGAGAGGGCGATGTCAAGGAAGCTCGACCTGAGCTCAGGGAGTAGGGCGTACTTGAGAGTCGTCCCCGCAATCACCAACGCAAACTCGTTTTCCAGACCAACGTTTTCCTGACCGATCTCGTCGATCGCTTCGCGCATCGTTTCGCGGGTTTTCTGAAAAAAAGCGACCGTGTACAGCGCAACGTCAAGGTCAAAGGCTATGCAGTATTGCACTGTAATCTTTACGCAAGTGAAGGTCAAAGGTTACGCAGTTTCGCACTGTAATCTTTACGCAAGTGAAGGTGAAAGGCTACGCAGTATTGCACTGTAATCTTTACGCAAGCGAAGGTCAAAGCTTGGGCTACGTTAAAAGTGAACGGGTAGGCAATGTATCGGTACAGAGTGGGGTTTCACGTAGATTGCATGCAAATCCAGCCGCACCGCCGACGCCTTCCACTATTTCCCGATCTGAGTTTACTTGCGATTAACGGGCTCCGCAACTCACAATGAATCTGCCTCCGTATGATGCTGGCAATGTTTACAGAGGCTGCGGCTTTTGGCACAAGAGGAAAAGCCAATGACACCAACACTGTGGCAGAGCACAAATACCGGTAGTTGGTTTGAGTCAACCATCTTGCCGGCAACCGATGTTGCGTGACAGTTTATTCAAGCAACCGCAATTACGCTGCGACAAGCAAGAACTTAAATTGTCTGGAAAACCACACTTCTTAATAAAAGTTAAGCTGGAAGCTTGAACCTGAATAAAATTGTTCGCGTACGACAAACCAGTTAAATTGTTTGGAGTGCAACGTTGAAAAAGAGAAGTAAAAGGAGAGAAGCACAGAAACAAAAACGCACACAGCCGAAAGACTAAAACTTCGGTAAATAATTGCACTTGTACCTCCAACGAGTCGTCATCCAGGATAAGTGTGGACATGTTGCCTGAGATAAGGCGGCAGGAGTGGGCGATGTTAATTGCAGTCTCCTGCTTATCGCCGGTAAGCATCCAGATCTTTATGTCGGCTTTCGCCAAGGTCGCGATTGTCTCCGGGACTCCGTCTTGCAGTCGGTCCTCGATGGCCGACGCGCCAAGCAAATGTAGATCCTGGTCAAAGGCCATTTCCGAAGGTCATTGAAAGATATATTTGTCTTTTCCTAATTTCATGGGCCATTTTCAGCTCTTGTTTGCTACATAAGATTCTATCTGCAGCCGAAAGACGGCGTACGTGTCTGCCGCAAACGTGGGCGAATTTCATTACAAGTCTTTATTTCATTTTCGAAAATAAAACTTTATCTCAAGATCTCGTTCGCTATCTACACAACAAGCCGCACAAAACAAGTAATCTGCATCCCCAGCAGTGCACGCAAGTGCGCTTTCCACGATCCATTGCTTACAGGTAAACTGAATAACTTGTTACAAACCATTTCGATACATCTAATTCGCGCATTCATTGCAGTGAACATTTTCCAAGAACGATAAGTAAGAACAGGGTCGATATGAGTATTTAGTAGTCAAGTCTCATAACTGCTTCGCTACTGTAAGAGAGACGAAGTATACTTAAAAAGTTAACACTACTGTGACAGAACAGTAGACGACGGAATGGCATTGTATCGCGAACAATGACAATGAGACATTTCGAACATGACGATGTTGTTTTCCAAATTGTACAAAATCATGGTGAATAAAGTTACTTTTGTACGTTTTAGAGGGGCGATCGCCCCTCCCTGGATCCGCCCCTAAGTAAAACGACCAATTTATTGCTATTAAGATTGACAACAGCGTTTTATTTGTCAGAAAGCTGGACAGGGGCGCTATGGCGGAAAGCTACCAGCGGGTCAAAATCAAAGCGCGCTCACCCTTTCAACCTCCTCATACGCGGCGCTCAGCTTCGCTTCTCGGTCGTTCACCGAAGTGCTAGCTTCGTAGAACGAGCCTGAGTTCCATTTCTGCACGAAATGTCGCAGATTTTAAAACTTATGGCAGCAGCTTCGGGGATTACTGACCGGCTTGCGACGAAGTTGTCAGTAACCTGCTTGTTTAGCTCAATGTGCGAAGATTGCTTGTTTCAGTGAAAACAATAACAGACAAGCGACACAAGTTTTGATTCCTAGAAAAGCATGACGCACTGATGTGGAACGAACAGATGTTTGAGTCCTGGACAAAAAGGAAACGCACGAACAGGACCAGACGACACTTTCAGACTTAACTTGGGAGCTATTACAGGAAAAGAATAACTACAAGAGTGAATGGTCTATGAGCAACAAATTGCCAGCGCATGCGTGGCTCACGAAAATGCTGCCTGCGCTTCACATCGTTTAGCAGCCCGGAAAATTGACGTAGTCAAGTCGAACTTAACGTTAGGAACCTCAACGAGGAACTGTTAATTGTATCTGTCTTTTGCCACTAAGGTCATATGCAGCTTTAGAAATACGGGTTGAAAGGACTAGAAAAGGGGTCGGCAACCTTTCTCTAGTTGCGGGACGAAAACAAACTCTGCAAGGTATGGAGGGCCGTACTAATTTTCCACCAACAATTCCGTTCGATTTACTGTTTATGATGTTGTTAGAACTTGTTAACTCCAGATTTTCACAGTTCACAACGAGAGCCCAAAATACGACGTACAGTACATTAATAGCACAGTGCGGTTTCTCGTAAGTAGTTCCTCGTAAGTACAAAAAAATACAATACAAGATGTTGCAAAGAGGGCAGATTCATAAAATATAACACCACTATGCGTGCCATACAGTTACTACAAGTTATAAAGGGTCTGCGGGCCGGATGGTTTTGCTTGGTGGACCGGGTAGAGGGCCGTAGGTTGCCGATCCCGGGACTAGAAAGAACTTTCGGAAAATAATTGGGAGCTGAAAAGGAAACGATTGACAACATGTTTTCAATACTCTCTTTGCCACAAAGCGCCGAGGTACAAGTGTGGCTCAAAAAAATGTTATCTGTGCTGTAATCAAAAAAGACCGATTGCTCAAGCCGACCCTCGCTCAAGTATTAACGAAAGAAACGGAAATCACGTCATGTCCGCACAGGGCAGAATTTGAGCCAACCAGAGTTTAGCAGCTGCAAATGGAACGCCATCAAACCGAACTTTATCCGATGTTTCTCGTTGAGGGAGACCACCTGAACAAAGACTGCCGCAACGAAAGGAACAGCGCAGTAGACAGTCATTTTTTTCGTTATGTGATGCATTTGACCTAGATTAAACACAGCTTATGCTTTGCAGATTTGTGTCTGATGAGCGTAGTCACACGTTTGACTCGAGTCGTGTCCTAAACCAGTGCCCTGGCTCTCTAATAAATATGTTGACTGCGCGAAAATAATTGTGCCCGAGAGAGAAAAGCAACTGAGGCTGCTTCGAACGAAAACGTGAAGCAGCAGCTTAGAAAGGAAGTCAGCGTCGAGCAAGAAGTGGGAGACGGCGACTGAAGTCGCGTCACGGTGTGTCAAGATATGCGCCGCGATCAATACCGATCCGCGAACTTTCCAGCAAACCAAGTCTTTTGCACTTACCTGGTACCTGTCTTCATCGATCTCGACCTGCGCGAAACAGAGCGTCCGCAATCCTTCACGTGCAAACTCCCGCAGATGCGCCTCGGTCTCAACTGAAATCGACAACGTGGTCAATGCGGCCGAAGATTTCTGTTGCGCACGACTATTTTCCATGACGCAGCACAAACATCTTCGCGACGGCGCCGAAACTGACTTCACGCTCTTTGACACGCGCGCGCGTCGGGGATGTTGCTCGGGTAGTGCCAAAAGCTTTACAATGACGGGACGTATAAAACACCCTCTCGACCACTTGAATGACAGAAAAATACAAGACGTGACAGCGGTTTGATGAAGAGAATGTCTCGTGACTTCCCGTGAAGAGGCAAGGCCTCGCCTTGAACTAGTAAGCTGGCATGTTTCACGGCAGCAAAGATTTAAAAGATGCGTTTGTTGGATAGAGCGCGGTTGTCAAGTATATCCGGATTTTGCAGCTAACGTAGTGGTTTCAGTTAATATTAAAGAAATGCATGCACCATTCTAATGCCTGATGCATATTTGGTTGCGGTCAATTAATAGCGTGAAACTTTTCTTTACCAAAATTATGCGAACCACCTTTTTGAGTGGGGGTATTTGCGAAATCGTTTGACCTGAATCCTTCGGGCGACTTTGCACAGTCAAGAACAGGTTATGATCAAACAAGATACCTTTATAATCTACAACAGTGTTTTCCAACCTTTTTGCTGCAGCGGAACCTTCCGCAAATGTTTGCGTTGCTCATGGAACCCTATGCAATGATACAAGTATCTATCCAACAGATGGGTGGAAATGTCGCATCTATGTTTTATTCCTATGCTTCGGCGGAACCCCTGGCAGCCACTCGCGATACTGATGTACATCAACAACGAAGGAACAGCGAAGGCGCACTTCACAAAAGCTGGTACGTTAAAAAATACCGGGCAAACCATTTGGCATTTTAACATTTCTTTTCAACCTATCTAGACCATAGATGTAATGCATTACAGCAAACTAAAAAACAGTACGAAATATTTACCTCGTCACTTTGTCGAAAAAACGTTCACAGCTACTGCCAACTTATCAGTAACAACATTTTTACCTCGAAATTTTGACTTGTCGGACAAGCGCTCGAAAATGACGTTGTCCGCTCCTTTGCACATGAGTCGGATCTTTCCGTCCGGACACCGGACAATCACCGACATTCGTTTGCGCGTGCTGTTGAACTCGAGGACATTGAGCACTTGGTACGTTTCGTCCTTGTCCAACTGTGTTCGAATAAACGACCGGTGTGAAGTGGAAGTCCACTTATTTATGACAAAAAAGTATGCAAAAAATCCCTAAACACGGTCGTCATCGTTTCTTTTCCGCGAACTTGGCAGGTGGCCAAGTCACGAGTCTGTGGATTATCGCGCAACACCATGCGTCGAAAGACATGCGCTACGTCACTGCAAGAAGCAGGTTGTCTTTCTGCCCACACTTTACACGCGCTTCCAAAAATAAAAAACGTTTCGTTTATTTGCTATACCAATCATAAGTACATTTGAGCAAATTACGTTCTTCTGAAACCAAGATGTGTACACTCCAACATTGAAAAAACATCAGGTGGCACGCGATCTCAAAAAGTTTGAGAACTACTGTTGAAAGGAATCAGTCAGTCAGGTGGGCAGGCTTACCGAGTGCACGGTGACAGCCATCGGAGTGCGTTCGGCAAACACAAAGCCCATCGAACGGGCTGCTTTCACTATTGCATTTTCATCTGGCGACGAAGACTGATATCTGTGCGGAGAAAGTACGCGCATGAGAACTCACTGTCGTCGCAGCCAAGGCACTCTTCTACTGTGTACAAAGAAAGGTACAGCAACGGCGCATGGAAGTTTTACAGGTGCAAGCGAAATAAACTGAAAAAAAATAACAAGATTTTCTTTCACTGCTTCAAACTTTGTTTAAACGCCGGAGTTGGAATGACTGATACGACGCAACGTTACAGAAGCGCTGAAAAAATCTACTGTTCTGCGGAGGTTTCAGAAGCTGGTGTTGCACATAAGTTTCCATCAACGAAAGACTTGAAAAACGTTAGCGATAGAAGTAGAAGACAGAAAGCGATCCGCGGCACGAAAATCTTATATAGCAAAAGTTCGAATTCGACCTGAGATGCTGAAACTGGTCGTTTGCAAAACGAACGAATCACAATTACACACAGGGCAACGTTTAACGGTTCGGTTCATGTTCTATCAACTTCCTTCACAGATTGACCTTTTCTTGTATCGTACCGTAGAATTATTCAAAACATTCCGAAGCCTGAACGGAATGCAGCACTGCACAGGCGTCTTCAACAACTGACACTTACTGAATTTCGTCATAATCTAGTTGACGGTCGACGTCATCTCTATTGTCCGGAGCGGCGGCAGGAGCAACCGGACGCGCTTTCTCTGGCACCACCGTGTGGCAGACGGACATCATTGTTACGAAGTCGCGAATGCAACGGTTATAGCCCTCCTGTGAGTAAAAATCCGTTTTGTTAGGTTTGTNGGGGGAGCCTCCAGCGATTGACATTTTCGGAGAAAGAGTTAAACGGCGNAAGATGACGATAAGCACGTATTGTTGGTGTGTGGGGNGGAAGTTAAAGGGCTGAGTCAAATAATCGTCGTCATCGCATTTCTGCNTGGACCAAATTTCCACGACGACTTCCGCGTCTTCCCAAAACCTATTNAAAAGCACGAAAACCTTGAGACTAACACTCGCTGGCACACAGCACCCCTGCTTGGCCATCCGTGTCAACGTGGCGGGAAGTGAGAGTTCACCTTCGGTAGTTCGGCAATGGATAGTTTCATCAAAAAGCGCCGGACGCGTCATCAGATGCGAGTCTCCATGCAGACACTCGTAGGGAATTGTATCACCAAATCCAACGTTTTACAACGGTTACCAGGCGCTAAGTAAGCAGTGTGTACAACATTGCCAAGCACTGTTAACCGGGATTGAAAACAACCCACGCGCTTTACTTGTAAACACGTCTCCCACATCCCGTGACGTTTCTTGGCCAAAACCGGACAGTAACAACGGTATTCGTATTTCTGTCTCAGTTTGGACTTCCAATCTTTTTCAGGCAATTCTGCATTGACACTCTGTCAGTTGAAACGGTTCATAACATTAATGGCTACGTCAAAGCATGAAGCGAATTAGCTCACAGCATATGCAAATCAAAAGCGCTTCCAAGGCGTTTTACTGCATTACCAAACCATTGACTGTGGAGACAAAACCACAACAGCGAAGTAATGTGATGCGTAGTTCAAGCTAGCAAACAAACAACAAATACGAGACGTGTGTTGTGCATGCCTTCCATTTGTTGAATCGCACTAGCAGGGCCGTAAACAACTTTTCCTAGCTCCTGTACGGAGTTCGCACGAATTACCGAAGCAATTTTCAGGCTTTAATGAAGCAATTTGTTTTTTCTAATTGATATCTTCCACTGCCTTGAATTATTATCAATCCTGACGAAAGCGCTACTGCTGCACGCATACAGCGAAAGTCAGAGTCAGAAACAGCATGACATGAAAAACGAAGTCGAATCGACAGATCACCGGCATTATTCGAGCATATACGCAAGCGTTTTTCGAATTAAGGCACGTTCCTCGAAAACGCTTGCTTGGCTCACGATAAACAATACGTGGCGAACGCAGTGGTAACCCACTTGCACTGCTTCATGATAAACTACACTCTGGCACAAGACGTCGGAAGGGCTAGTGGTTAACTTGATTCCGCGCCAATAACGGTTAATACAACAGCCAGCCTGTTCCTACTTTGCCGTTACGCAGCTTTTCCGTGAATGCTTCGTCTTCGAATCGCTGAGAGCTTTCACGGTAGTTACTCCATCTGCAACGCACACACAACCAAACCGAAACGTTACATCACAAGCAACCGGAACGAATCGTCGCAAACAAACACGCTAACGACCACGGTTCGTCAGGGTTTGCTGCTGCTGTGAAAAGCTTGACCGCAAACAAAGCGATGCCAATTTTAAAGAGGTCACCGCGCAGTTCGCGAATTAGCTCACAGTGTGTGCTGCTGCTTTTTTGGCAAACGCTCTCAGACATCGCTCAAGGTTCTACACTAGGGGTCGGGAATCCATGGCTCGCGAGCCAGGTGTGGCTCTTTTGATGACGGCATCTGGCTCGCTTGATATTTTCTTAACACGATTGTTACGAATGAAACTTTTTCTGTAATTTTCCATCTACCAGACT
>JGI24158J21664_10003470_pt1 | contig 19793 bp, 21 predicted proteins | sample Ectturendosymbi3_FD_21664 | JGI IMG/M metagenome (IMG submission 21664) | reverse complement strand
AAACCTCCGACTCCGAAACCCTGCGAAAAATCCCCCCCCCCCTTGTTGCTATGTGAAGTTCCGATGCTGTGCTCAAGTGTCGCAGCTAGAAACTGATGTATTTTCAGCTGTGGTTGTACTGGCTGCAAGTCGTCTTTACTTTGGTGGCTCTCGAGCCCTTGGGCGCTCGAAACGCCGATCGAGTCGAACTGGTGTGACCGCACTCTCGCGCCGATGTCGTTTGATCGCGTCCGGTTACATCACCGACGCTCAGACCCCGCCCACAGCCGAAATTTCCGACCTATGGCAAGCCGCCATTCGGGACGCACTCGTGCGTGACACTTCTAGTCAAACGTGTAAATCGCACAGGCGCTAATTTTCGCCCCAGGAACGCCGCAGCGGCGATTGTGACGTAACCAACCGTCGCCGACGCGATTTACAGCTGCTCGGTTTGATTCTTTCGTGCAGGTGCTTTGCCGCTATCGTTCGCCAACCCCCTGCAAGGCTTGACTATGGGCGCCAACCAGAGGCTGGAAACCGTTTTCACCACCGAGACCGTAACTTACGCCGCCCCGACGCGTTACCCCCGTCAGGCGCCCTCCGGCGGCGCCCACATCGGCCCGGCCCGGAACGCGACGTCCGAAAGCGATTCCAGCAAGTACTCCTCCAACGAAGACTCGGCCAGCAATTATTCCACACTCTCGTCGCGACAGTCGTCTACAACCACGCCCGCCGACTGTACCCCGAACAGCTCCATGGACGAGAGGTCGGCCGGCCTCGGGCCCCGATACGCCCAGCCGAGCAACGTCCTGGCCCGACCGAAAGACATCAAACTCGGCGCGACGCTCAGCGGGCCCAAATCGAGCCCCGACGTGTTCGACCAAGAGATGGCCGACGAAATGGTGTCAGTCGAAACGATGCCGGCGCCCTTGTCGAGCGCCAATCACAAGACTGGTCTGCAGTCGCAGAATTACCAGCGGTCGCGCGCCGCAGGCGCCAAATCAGGCGTCGCGCAGCCTCAAGCGAAACCCCGTTTGAACTTTCCGGCTAGTCCGGACACTTCGCAGCCGCGACGCAAATCATCGGCGCCCGCGATTCCCTCCCCCTCGGCGCTTCGCTCCTCACCTGGCGGCTCCAGCCAGCAGCGGAGGCCGAGCGCGGACAGCGGCGCGAGGCGCTCAGGCGTCGGCGACGAATTTTACAGCAGTAGCAAGTATCCAAGCTTGCAGCTGGCCGCCGCAGAGAAAGACCCCATAATGGAGCTGGGCGAAGACGATCCTTTGGGAAGCGGGAGTAAAGGTGGGTTCAGTAACGGTCGCTTTTTTGGAGATGTGAACCCAGAATGCAGGACCCGTGATGTTTTTTTTTTCATATTTAAAATAGGTTTTATCGGAACAAATGCAAAAAAAGTCTTTTCTTGCAGCCGAAAAAGACGTGCGGGTTAAGAATCAAAACATTGGCAAATTGTGCCTATGATTTAGTTTTTCAATATTCCGTATTTGAAAGAACTCTTTGCAGCAAAGCACGTCCGAACGCGTCTCGCTGATAGATTTCAAGCTGCAATGCTGCTTGTTCATTAGTGACCCTGCAAGTTATGTTGAGAATAGTTGAACCGCGAAAACATTTTGAACGAAGTTAACACTCACGCGCTGCGATAGTTGTTACAAACTTTTGACCTGTTCGTGTGATTTATTGTGTTTTTCTTCAAAGAAACTACAACGGAAAAGCCAATGGTTTAAGTGAAACGTTGCCATCAGCTGTTCGCGACCTGGCACAGCTTTCGCGCTTCACCGTGACGTCATGTCACATGACTGCAGAAGTTCTGAATCCTTTTCTGTAATTGCGTCACGTTTCCTCGGGACGTTGCTAAGTTACGTTTCACCGGGGCGTTGCCAAGGGAATTTTTTATCGCTTTTGACGAAGACGAAGTGTCGCACTCATGAGCTTTCAGTTGGTTGTGATCTTACAGCGCGTCAAGGAACAGCTTTCACGGCAAATCGACAGATGATATATCAGCGGGTCAGTTTTTTTGTAACCAGGATAAATTTGGCCTGCTGGCAATCACGGTACTGGTTTGGCCTGACCGGATGTGTCGGTTTAGACTAGCCATGCCTGCAGCAGCTAGCAACGGTAGCTCTTTCAAGTTACCTGGGCATTTGTCCTTTCGTGCCGTGAGGTTATTTCAGTTCTTTAGCGACGCGACCGTGCGACTGCGTCACGTTGTAACCAACTCAAAAAACAAACTTGTCAGAAATCCGTTGCTTGCTTCGTTGTCGCTTGGCTCGCGTTGTATTTTCAGTGACGCAAAACCAGCAGTACGTGACCAACGCTGCAAGTAACTCAGGCGATTTTTGTGCCTCACTTCGCAGAAACTTTTTACCAACAATGTATGATTTTTTCATGTTTTTCTGCCCCAACACGGTTTGTGTTTCAGCTCATGTGAGTAGGCCAGGGGGGACGCCGTCGCGTTGTTTGCGATTGTTCGCCACTACCGCTCTTGACGTGCAGTGATGCGAATCGAACCGTGCGTTCAAGCAACGTTTCAGGTGACGTCATTCAAGACACGTCTGTCAAGCATTTCATGTGCGGCTTATTTTGTTCGTGCAAACTCTCTTTCGTTGCTAAAATGATTTCACCCTGCTGGCTCTTTAATGCAACACAGGTCGGATCCGTTGTACTGTTTCTCGTGAACTTCATCAATTTTTACGATCGGATTCCGCAAATTTCGTAATTTTTACTGTTTGATTTTATTGATTTGATCCCGGACGCCATACTGCATTCACGGCCATCGACTTACAGAACCTTTTCCTCGATGCAGGGGTAGCACGTTGACAGTGCGTTCTGATAAGGCGTTGTGACCTTCCTGGAAAGCCCCTTGCTTCGAAGCTTGGAGCAGTTTGCGGGAGATTTAAAAGACGCTCAGAAAGATTCCTCCATTGTTCTCTGCCCTTTCGCCACGGCCTTAGTCGGCGTCAGGTCGACAGTGCGAGATGTTCGTTGCGAACGTCACAGCACCTTTAATACGCATCATCTACTCGCTTGTCTACATGAGGCAGCAGGTTCGGACGATGTCCTAGCTTTTCGGCGTGAAGCCGAGAAGCTACGACATCGTCCGAACGTGCTTGTTCATCCCTTCGCTCGATTTCCAGCGAGAAAGATACCGGCTCTTGGTCAAACGAAACGCTCTCAAACAAAAGCTCAAACTCTTCTTGATTTCTCAGACATTAGCGCGCCCTCCAACGACGGATTCGTGAACGCGCCGGTCGTGAAGTCGCGCGTCGTCAATCCGACCTCGAACGCGATCCTTGTCAAGACCAAGAAACCTGCCACAGCATCGTCCAGTCAAAAGTCGCCCTCTCATGTAAGTTTTCCCAGAACCAAGAAGTCTACCCGGAAGCTTGTGGTGCTTCAAAAGTTTGTCTCCGAACCGTGGCCTGGGATTGGCGTGTGCGGTGAAGCGTGAACATGCCTGACACGTTTTCATGCTAATACGCACTTTTTTTCAAAAAACAGTGTTGAGAGTGTGTAGTTCGCAAACAAGCGGTTTACTGGCGCATTTGTGTGGGAGCTGGCAGAACAGCGTTTGACCTTGCGCTGGTTCATTAAAGCCTTGGCTGATAGCTGTGCCATCAACAAACGCAGGGGTCTCAAACACGCGGGCCGCATGTGCCCCGCGAGAGCTAAATATTTAAGTGATTTAGTTTATTCACCGGTGTTTAAAAGTTCTCGGCTAGCTAGCGAGTCGACAAGTTCATTGCGAACTTAGAGAAGGCTAGGGATGATTTCCCTACAATTCACGATACCTTTCGCGGGAAATAAGATGAAGAAGCTGTTTCTAGAAAGGTTCAGATACTGGCATTGTTGCATCAGCATCACAATGCTGCGGCCCTCGGGGTTACTTCATAAGTCCTGATTTGGCCCACGGAGCAATTTGAGTTTGAGACCCTGAACAAGCGCTGGCATGTGGAAGACTGTTCGGATCCAAGCACTGTGCCGTCTGCCATTCGTAGAAAACCCTTGCGATTGCAGGCGTGAAGTATCTTGTGCCCGCGTGGTATTCATTTCCACGAAGTGATAAAATTAGGAAACGCAGTTCCTACGACTTTTCATCCATGGCGGTCACATTTTACAAGTTGTTTCAAAACCCGATTTGTTTAAAACCAGAGCTCCCGGTTAAACTCGCAACGAAAGCCTGCTCTCTCATCGGGAAAGTACCCGAGCCCCATGTCCGACGGCCCCCCGCCCAAAGCGCCGGTCCTGCCTGCCGCTCCGGAAGATCCGATGTCTCCCGAGGCCCGGACCGCGCAATGGATCCTGAACAGCGTGGCTCCCAACAAAGAGATGAAGCGGTCGAAAGACGCGGATTCGCGCACTATTCTCACGCCTAAGGACGTAAGTACGCCAGCGATGCTGTTCACTTTGCCAGCGTTGATTGGTTGATTCATTGATGCATCACGAACAAACCTTTTGACTGTTTTACGATTGCTGGTATTAACCCTAAAGTGGATTTGCCAACTGGTCAAATAATAACTGCAGCCTGTTTTTTTTTTCGCTGATGCATGTCGGTCACTGAAATATTGTGGTCATTTTCCTCACAATTCTATTAAAACTTGGCATAGCAGTGTTCTTTAGCCTCTATAGTTTCAGAAATTCTGACCGAAATGACGAAATTATTTTCGGTCATTTCAAAATCATTTCGCTCTGTGACCAAAAAAACTCGGACTGCAGCACGCATGAGATTTTTATGGTTTGTTTTTTTTCACTCGGTTTCATTTCAAAGCGACAACAGTGGTGCATGTCTAGCCGTTGGCTTTGTTTCGTTTCTGTTTCGCCAGCGGCCTCGATTTCGTTTCGATTTTTTCATTATTTTTCTGTTTTTTTTTCTTTTCTTTTTTTGCGCGCATGCCGCACGCAGTACGAGGACAAGATCGTCCGCCTCGAAAACGAGGTCGAGCGGCTTCGCTCTCAGCTGAGGGAGAGACACGACGCGACGCGAATGGCCGAACAGAGAGAGGCGACCTTAATGGAAGAGGTAAAAGTCTCGGGATTCCACCGGATCGGGCTGTGATCGCCCCCCTCCCAAGAAAAAACCTCCAGCCCCGCAAAAAGTGAAAATAACGCTGAATGCATTGACTGAGAACTTGTGCACTATTGTTTGCCGCGGTTGCCAGCTAAGCGTAGAAGGCCGCGAGCCGCAATGTATCATCTCAGTTTTGTGCAATTCATCAGTTTCCAGGAACTCCGAAGCGACGAGAATTGATGGCGCGCGCCTACTGTTTTGAAAGACGCCAAGGAGCCTCCCCACGAATCTGTGACAGCGTTCTCGAGACGTCACCCCGACGACTGATAAATGGCGTCTAGACACCCGGGTGTAATCGTTTCCACTGATAGGGTTCCTGGTGGAAACTATAGTCTCTTAAAGAACCCGCTAACTGGCGCCCCCCTGTGCCGTCCTTGTAGCTTGCTGCAGCAGCACAGTGCACATGATCGTTTCGCCAAGTTCCCGACGTCGTCGCAACGTTGTCGCCGATTTCAGGCAGCGCTTACACTGAAAAACACCTTTTTGGACGGTTTTATCGTTTTCCCTTTCGATGTCTTGCGGCACGTTTTCAAAATTTAAATCTGCTTGTTACGAACTGAATGAGTAAGGTTGCCATGGCAACGGCTGCGATGCTTGACGCCCGACTTAATCTTTTTTCAGATCCGGAAACATCAGCAGAGCGAGAAGAAGTTGCGTCGACAATGCGACGAAGCGGAGGGAAAGCACGGCGACGTGTTGCAACGGTAGGTCGTCGCGCTCTGGCGCCACCGCTTGGTTTGTGCGTCGTTGCTAAGCAGCAGCAAGTTTGAAGAAAGCGCAAGTTTATCTCTCTGCTGGTCGTTGCTACAGTAACGCGCGCGCTTTTTTTTTGCTTCGGCCCCAGAATCGTTCCCAAGACCTGGGTCGTCGTCAGGGCTTGATGCGGGGCGCTGTGTGAGTGTGTTTCAGAAGCGAATGGTTGAGGCTAGAAACTTCAAAAAAACGTGATAATTCGAATGAATAGGTAATCGAAAAAAAGGGAAAAATACAAAAGTTTGGTCTGTCGTTCAAAGACTCGGTTGAAACGCATTTTTTTCGCGTATAATGTCACTACAACTGTATGCACGGGAATGACTTCTTTTGGTCACAATAAACGCGAAGTTTAGACCAAGATAATCATACGGAGCCAGTCGTCATTCCTGACTTCTGTTTTCTTCGACGCCCTTTCCAACGTAATATTATCCGATGCAGATAGCGTTGCTGAGACCTTTTGAATATTGAAGTTCATAGGATTTCCGTGTGTTGTGGGAGGAGGGGGGCTTGTCTTCGGCGAAAGGGGCAGTGCGCCTCCAGAACCTTCCGTGTTCGGTCAAGCAGAGTTCAACCCTCAACGGCGGAAGGTCGCATCCGCTCTAACCTTGCATCCGTTTATTCAGTCATCAGCTCGTCTTGCCGATAGCGCGTGCACCTCGCGACGAGAATTTTCACTTCTTGAGAAAGTCGTGTCGTGATCAGTGCATACGTACGCCGGCAAGCTTGACAGCAATAGGAAGTGACGCGTGTATCGACACTGCATCCGGTTCCGGCTGGCGCCAGTGGTGACCTGCTCGTGGGTCAGCATCTGCACCAGCACCGATACACGTCATGTGATGTGTTAGATTCACCTGGCGCGTCGTGTTGTAGGCGATTAATTATACTCGCGGTGAGTGAACACCAACGTCTTGGAAGGATTGAAGATGACGTGTGTGCGTTTGGGACCATGGATGTGTTTCGACGAACTGACAAGGTGCTCGGGGCTAGAGGGCCAACCCGGTTAAGAACCACACGCACGTAAAACCCCCCTAAAATGTGACATTTCGTAAAACTTTTCATCAAAAACAAGTGTTTTCTGAATTGACGAAATGCTTTTCTCGCAAGTTAATATGATTGACCATAGGCGTAGCCAGGAGGGCCATAGCCCCCCAAATTTCCAGCATAACTTGTCGTTTCATGCTTTGAGAGGCGGTGTCCCAAACAAGATACTGTTGCTCGCCTAAAGTCAAAATATTTGATCCCCCGAATTTTGGGCTGTCTGCGCTACTGTGGTTGACCTATCCCAAAAGGCAAGCGTGGTTTGCTAAGTAGGCATTTTCAGAATTTCACGCCTCTTTTTTCCGCGCAATTCGACTTCAACACTGCGTTGCGTTGAACTCTCTGTGGGGGGTGAGTCGCGCCGCGGGGACCACTGCTGTCCGTGAAACCGAGACGTCGATTTTTTGCTCCTCAGATTGAAAGACATGGAGGCGCAGCAGAAACGCGACATCGCCGCTTACCAAGCGATGCTTGGCGACAAGACACAGAGAATAGGGAAGCTGGAGCGCGACAACTCCCGCCTACTGGACGCCGTCAACAAATACAAGCTCGCCTCGGACGCAGCCACCACCTCCCCCTCCTCCTCGAGCAAAAACACCAGGCCCTCCCCCGAGAACAGATCCCGCCCCAACCGCATCCCCGACATCGGCTTCATCGACGCCGACGAGGGCGATGAAGGCGCCGCGCATTCGAGGTACAATCACCGCGCGGCCAAACAGTACCCCGCCTCCCCCCACAACGCTTGGGGGCACAAGCCGTTCGATCGCGAGCTGTCGGCGGCTTCGCTGTCGTCCGCTTCGTCCTCTGTCTAACGTTGACTTTGTCGTCGTCGCTACTTCTTCCTCTTTTCCAAGCCCGACTCGACTGTTCACTGTGCATCGTCTGCCAAGGGCGGCAAGTTCTGCAAAATTGTGTTCATTGAAATTAGCGGCTCAGCCCGAGCTTTCCTGATTGAAGAGACAGAGTAAGTGTTTCTCAATGAAAAACAAGAAAAAAAACGAACATTGTCATACACAATAGGAGAGGTACGTGATGTTGACCTCGTGTGCCAACAGTTTATTTTGACCCGATGACAATTAATTTATTCTCCGGCAAAAGATTGTTTTTTTCACATATTTTTGGCTCGGGTTGAATTGCTAGATATTTGTTGGTCGTGACGTCAGCAGAGGGTTTCGCGTTTCCCCACCTGTCATAATCGAATAGTTGCGATTGCGTTGTTAACTGTTTTCCGAATATAATCGACGGTAGCGGTGGGGGGTAAGACTCTCCTGCTGCAAGCACCTCTTTTGTTTTGCTCTGTTTGTTGTACTTGTGACGCGACAATGGCCAATAAAAGGCGTTCGCTTGAAGTTATTTCTAGTTCTGCGGGTTAAAAATTGATCTTGAAAAAAAATTAACTACCTGCTGTGAAAAGTCGCTGAGCCCGGATTCGAACCCGTGACCTAATGAACTTGCCTCCTGCACTGACCACTGCCGTTTAAAGACTGGTTTCTTTTGCTATGAAGGTGAATTCACAACCAACAAAACAGTATCTGTTTCCACTTGTTTCAAGAGCTTCGCGACGTCGAGCAGTTACCGTTTATTTATTTTACACTCTGCGAACTCATCACCTGAAGTTCGGTTGTGTGTGTATGCCAGTCCTGACTTGAAGGATGAACGGGTAGTGGCTGCATTGGCACTTTATAAAGAAACGGGCGGTTGTTGCACTGAACGCATCATCGCCTGCTGAACCTCGAAGCATTTCGTTTCCGGTGATCCTCCCCAACTTGAATTTCGCACCGTCTGCTCTTGACTCCAGTTGCTCTTGCGTATTTGTCTCCTCTTTACCTTACAGCCCCCCTCCCCCCCAAAAAAAAGAAAACCTAGACCAAAAGTAAAACAGTAATGATTGAAATCTCGATTGCTACAATATATAGCTTTTTCAAAATCAGTCAACGGCGTTGTGGATTATACTTTATTGTTTTGAAAAAGCTTCTTCATTTATCCCACCCTGATGCATTGTAGCGCGCCGCATGATCGTTGTCGCCAAAATCGAGTAGCCGGTGTTTGTTTTCCTCCATGACCACTTTCTCCGACAAGTTACGTTTTCGTTGAACGTTCGCCGTAAGCAGGTCGAGCCATTGCTTAATTTTATTCCTAATGTCTCCCGGAATTTGTTCGTTACTTTCGTATTTTTTCCTTTTTTGTTTTTTGTTTTTTTTTATTATTATTATTATTATTATTATTATTCGAAACCTACCGTCACGCTCCGTACATGCAAACGCGTCAAACCCGATTGTACTCGCGCGAGCGCTCCTTCCAACTCGACCCGAAAACCGGGTTTGCCGTCAACGACCCAACTCGAGCGATGGCGAAGCGGCCCCAGTCCATTGGTTCTCGTCACGCTCTGCCTGTGCCACGTGTCGCTTTCCAACTGGCTGTGATGTTCGAAGCCCTGCAGTGCAGGACGAAATGCGCCACTGTGAGCGACTCCACGAGCCCTGCCTTTCGACTGCGGAGAAAAAATCGTTCACAGCGCGTGACACCGTCCACGAAGCGCACGCATCAATACCGACAAGATATCGCGCGTGCCAGCCCGCCAGTGATTTCGGCTTACCGCTTATAACAAGGTCATTCCACCATGTCTGGAATCCACGTTCGACACATTTTTTTCCTCTTTTATCGACACTTTAATATTCCCGTTGGTTGAGTTGAGAAGTTCAGCTACAAGCGCTCTTCGTTTATTCGTTTAACCGGCGAAGTTACGAAATGTGTCTTGTCGTTGCGTTTTGCTGATTGTTCAGCGCAAAATTAGGAAAGTCAAAATTCCGTTTCCGTTCCGTCCAGTGACGTGGTGAGGATGACGTCATTCCTCCACTTCTTCCGAAAGAGATAATGACGTTCCTCCCACTTCATATGACACCGATGATGTCATTTTTTGTTAACAGCAGGGAGAAAAACTCGAAAATAATTTGATGACATCAACCAGCAAGTCACAGCCGATTTCTTTTTTTGCTCTACGTCACCTGCAACTCCCCAGATGACCTGAAACGGTTCGCAACAGTTCAAAATTCATCCGCACAACATTCTGAAAAGCTACCGCGCCCGGGAGAGTTTGAAGAAAAGGACTGGTTTTTATTTAAACAGCCCCATCTCCGTTTAATCGCCACAATGTAACTTCGCGCAAGAGGCGGGAACTCGTATCGGCACTGTCGGCCAGCATCACAGACAAGACTTCTTTGCCTACTTTTCCAGTTTGCTACAGCGGGACCGCCGTACTCTGGTGTTTTGTGGACGACAAAGCCTTTTTGCACGCGGCACGGTCGCCCCCGCTGTTCGGCTGTTGTCGCTCGGCCACAGTGTTTGCGTGAACCCAAGTCTAGCACAATTTCTCGCTCTCGCGTTCAGTTGCCTTTCGCGTCTGCCCCCATCCCGATATTTCTGCTACTTCGAGTTAACGAATATGCTGCTCGCCCTCTTCACAGTAATAAACGTATCATGGCCTCTGCGCAGAGTTGGGCTTCACTGCCAAGTCGTCGAACAGTTTCAAATGCGACGTGCAGATGTAACCGCGCCGTTTCACAATGTGCTTAGTGATCCTCTCCGACAAGGAGGTAAAAGGCAAAACACCAGGCAACAGCTAGTTATCGAAATGAGTCGCTGGCCTATTCGCGAGCTATGATTGGCTAACTGTCATCATAGACTTGCGGAACATCGTTGGGCAATTGTCTGTGCGCGCAGGGGTGTAGCAAGGAGGGCACAATTCCCCAGGCGCCGAAAAATCCCAACAATGTTGCAAGTGGCCTACTGTCTTTACTACGGTAAATTTACTCCCACAAACCATGGGGGCGCCAATCTTTTTTCTTGGCCCGGGCGTCGTCTTACCTCGTTAGGCCTCTGCGTGTACGTTACATTCGGGGTTTGTCGACACCGCATAGCTGAGGACACCAGCAAGTGACGCTCCGCTGGAACTTACTCCCAGGTTCAATCAGCGGAGCATGACTGGTCAGCGACTGAATCGTCGAGCGCGGTTTTTGCAACAGAAACGAAACCAAGAACTACACGAACAGCTCTAGTTTGGCAAAACGCGTAATTGCATCCGTGAATTTATTGTCAGCATTAACCAGCAAGCTGCACTTACTCTGACTGCAAACACATCAAGAAACTGGAGTAGGGATATTTTGTTTCGTTTGGCAGAAACCTTGTGATTTCCCATCAAAAATGGCACCAATGCCTTGAATGCTAGCAGAACTTTGGGTAGGTGTTCTAAACCAGGGCTGTGGAGCCTGAACTCAAATTTCCGGCTCCAGAATGGTTTGGTCTATTGAAAATTGCAAAGCAAGTGTATTATTTGTACAACTCGCTTTCCCCATGAACTATCGAGCGGTGGAACGAGAACCCAAATTTCAGGCTTTGGCTCCACCATCTAAGAGGTTTGTGCTCCTGTCATCCAAAACTGTGTGGGTTCTGGCTCCACAGCCCTGGTCTAAACTGGAATTNGGAGAGCCCACGTCAAACCTGTTTTTACGATACCATGAACATAGACAGCTGCTGCTCCCAAACACTGTGAAATTCGACAGTATCAAAGCAATCAAAATGTTTTCAGCGTAACGCCGCAAACTAGAAAAACAGGATAAGGCTTGATAAGCCGCTTGAGCTTAATAGTGACATCTGAGGAAATGCAAATGAGTGAAACTGAGCATCATGGTACCCATGTTTAGAGATATTGTGGAAGACGTGGATGATTTTTTCCTCTTCACACAAAATCCTGGAATTGCAAGACAAATCAGGTAATTCACACCTGGTTTGCTCAAAACGAAGGTCGTAATGGCGGGTGAGATACGCCTCTTATTACATCGCCAGTGCCGGGTTAACAATAGTAGCAATTGCTACGGGCCGCGCGCTTTTGGGTGGCCCGCGATCTTGTAAACACGTAAAGCCCCTACTGAAGACTGTCTGGCGACGTTTCTGCCTCCAGTGGCGTGCAGAGGGGGTGACGGTCCTAGGCATCCAAAGAATGAAATTACGTTTTTTTTAATGCTGAAACTGAAGGAGGCATGCAAATCTAAGTTACGTGACCAGGGAGAGAAATGAAGCACTGCTATCGTTATCTTAACGCCTTTGGCCTTACACCTTTTCTTCCCCCATTTGTAGGGGGGTGCGAGTATGGAAGTGGCGTAATGATAAATAGCAATAAACGGATTGTTTTTTTTGTATTGTTAGAAAATTCATTATCATTTCACTATAAACGCCATATTAAAAAAAGCGGACAGTACAGTAAACAAAAACTGAGACCTCATAAACTTGCTTGTTCGAAGTTGGATCTATGAGTGAAGAACGCTTTATATTCGATGGTGTCTTTGTCCGCCTTGGTTTCATTTTTAGTGGCAATGCAAATTGTGTCAAAGAGTTACATCATGCGATGATTTGGTGATAGATTTCTTCGCTTTCATCTGTAAGAAATATCAAAATAATGTAGTAAAATTTTCAGAAACAACATTGTTCACAGCTGTTAAGGCACCAATTAGGCAACGATACGTTTGGAACCATATTGCTTTTTTGAGCAGAACGTTAGCGTACTTTCTGAAACGCACTGTTTTTTCTAAACAAAAGTGCCATACAAAATTCTATCCCCTTTGCACGTACGTTTTACAACGTTCACATTCCTTGCTACTGTTGCGTAACGTGGTACGAGACTTTCACAGCTTTTTTCTTTTCTTAATTCTCACTTGAGGTGAAGTTTTTGTGGCGTATCTTTTTGCACGTGGCAAAGGTCCCGACAGGTAGTTTTGCTGTGCACGTATTTCTCACATTCCTCAATACGAGGATTTGGAAGGGGGCAGGCAGTGGTGTAGGAGACAGGGGGCGCAAACGCAACCCCAAAAATTTTGATTTGTCTAAAATCCCGGAAAATCCGGGCACAGGTGTTTCGACACCTTTGTTCTCATTGTGTTATGAGTGACACTGAGTGTCAAAATACGTTTGAATTTAACTTTTTTTCTCCAAAAAAACAAAAAAAACTTTTTTTGGAGGTCACCATTAGTCGTGTGACCTTCAACAAATTTTTTTTGGCGTGCAAATATTTAGGCAAGTTTGAAGAAATGAAGCGATTCTGACAAAAATCCTTCACACTCCTAAAACGTTGCCTGCCCCTACATCTATGGTAGGGGGCAGGGCATACAATCAAGTATTTGCCCCGGGCATCATCCGACCTCTGCACGCCCCTGCTTGCTTCAGAGAGCTTACATGTGGATCTAGAGTGATTAATAGCCTTTTCAACAAAACAATGCGAAACTCTCAAAAGGGGCCCTCATGGCATCTCTGAAAGAGGACGGCCCGTGGCGACCGCCTCACTCCCCTCCTCTAATATATACCCCTGATTATATGTATAGGATTTGTTCAGTTCAAGAGATCCCTATTTTGCTAAATTTGTCATGAGCAATTAAGCAAAGGTGTTAAATTCAATGCTTTAACATTAGACTACTGATTTGAAAAAAATAGTAATAAAAAGTATTTTACAGTTATTTGCAACATTTTGGGACCACTCAAGGAATGAGACCACATTGCAGCAAACAGCAATTTCCAGATATTGCTACTTGCTAGATTGTATATACCAAAGAGTGGTACTTTAAAAATGATGCCAGTGTTGGCAAACCTGGGGATTTCAATGCCTTTCTGGGTTTTTCTTCTGAAGATCTGGATTTTTAGGGTTTAAACTGCGTATAGCGGTGATCTAAGATAGGATATGATTGATAAACCCTTATTTCTAGTCTCATCTTTTTTGTCAAGGTACCTCAGTCTTCCGCATAAGTGATGAACATGCAACTTACACCATATAAGCTGTAAATATTAGCTAGGTGCAATGAATTCAAGTGACAGAGATACTAATAAAGCAATTAAAGCTCAACGCAAAATAGTAAGTGGTGCGCACAGCAATTTTAGAGTGGTTGAATAAATCTCAAAAGTTAGCTACAGAAGGACACTGGGATAATGAAGATTTAATTATTGTAAAGTCTGCCATGCAGATCACCGGCAGAAATGCAAACATGTCCTTGTTACTGTGATATAATAATTCCGAGAGACAGAAGTTCGTTAGCAAAATTACAGTCCGTTTTGTGACTTACAAATGCCCGGGTATGAATAGAAAGACTCAACCCCATGTATATTACTAGGCCGCTGAGCACACACAAAATATTGCCACAGACCCTCCTCGTTTGTTAAAAATAGTTCAAAAGTTAATCTACGCCTGATACTTATCAAAACTTCACTAAAGTTTCTGAACAAAATTTCACTAAGGTACTTCATGAGGTCTCCAAGGAAGCCCCAACGCTACTGCCTTATTCGCTTCACCCGAAAGCCACCACTCGATGGTGGTGTTGTATTTGTTACTCACCTACCATGGGCAGAACCGCAAATTACAATTGCTTTTCGAATTCCTCCGAGTGGTAGACTCTGCGCTGACCTCGTGTTTTGGTAATATTCTGGGTCGAAGTAATCGAAACATTAAGAACTTTCTGACATGGGCGCAACGAGGTTAGATGGTGCCCGGGTCAAGCTTGGCGCTCCTGTGTTTGAACCTGAGGTCTTTCGGAAGCAAATGTACTGCATAGAAGAAAGTACTTGTGACATTTTTGCAACTTTTTGGCGCCCTCCGTAGTGATTTGGCGCCCCATAGTGATTTAGCGCCCGGGGAGTTATGCCCACTTGCTTTCTGGAACAACTAAGACATTTTCACTGATCGAGGTAATACCACAGTTGTAGGCCTGCATAAGGATTTCTGGCGCCTTGTTTTGTAACGGTACTTCAAACTCCATGTTTAGATCCGCCAATGAAAGCCCGAGTTAGCATTGTGGAGTTTCCGCGTGAAAATGTATTGCTTTCGAACAACGTTCTCGTATTTTTTAGTGCAAGAATCGACACCTTACCTGAAGTTTTCTTCGCATCTATGTGGGCTGCATTCTTTCAGGTTATACCATCAGATACACAGGTATGAACGTCAGGATTTTTCCAGGCGGGCCAATAGTGGGGTCTTGCCCCCCTTTCGATGACCATGTACACAAGTCACGTTTGCGCATGAGAGGTCTCGCAAGCAAACTGACACCAAAGATATAGCTATTGCCTGTTGTAANAAGGTCGAACTGTGACGCAGTCACCATGAATGAATGTAGGGTATTGATCGGAACTGTTTTAAAGAAACAGCACAAGTGTTCTTGTATTGCAGTGCTGAATCAACATAAGGCCTTTTGGAGTGAATGGCCTTCTAAAGAGAACATGTTCTCTCTAGAAGGCCTTGATCAACATCGGTGGCAACCATTTCCCAAGAGCTCTATCTCAAGAATACTAGGCTTCTTCAATCATTAACACAGGGTCTCAAACTCAAATTGCTATGAGGGCCAAACAACCACTGATAAAAGTAACACCAGGGCCGCATTATGACGCTGACGCAACATTGGCGGTATCTGAACCTTAGTAGAAACAGCTTTTACATATTATTTCCTGCGAAATGTATCATGAATTTTAGGCAGCAAATCATTTCCAGCCGTCTGAACCTTCGTTTGCAGGGAACTTGTTCACTCGCTTTGCACACACTACATTTTATACCCAGAGCAAAAGACTTTTACTAACTATTATACACTGTAAGCAGCTTCGTCCTTGGGAGGTCTATAGCCTAGAGAGTGACCTTTGGTCCTTCGCAGTCCCCAACTCTCTCATGCATTCTATACATCGATGTACTTGGAAGTAATTGTAGTTCTTCATTATAATAATCATGATGGCGTCATTCATGCGTGTGTCTTGAAAGCTTGTACTGTATTTCATCAAAGTAAAGTAAATGCATTAGCGCCATCAAGCGTATACTCTATACTCCCGCAATGTATACATCCTCGTCTTCTTTCGTGTATTTGTGTTTTTTTCTCTTTGCTCCGATGCATGTTTAAAGTCCAGCGCTTTGCGTGTAGGAGTGAAGAAGTTACACAATACAGTACAATATCGCTGGCCGAGCACTTTTAAATACCGATGAATAAACTAAATAACGTAAATGTTAATTATCTGAAAATTCCCAAAAAGTATCGCGGCCGCAAAAACGACCTCCTGAGCCACATGCGGTCCGCGTGTTTGAGACCCCTGCATTAATACGTGGCAGTTCTTAGTATGCCGGACAGAAAAAAGTGTCGATCCCATTACAAAGGCGATGAGTTCTGGAATTTAAACCATCAATCAGCGCCAGTCGTCCGACGCAATTACCTGAGAGAAACCCTGAATTATTAACATCTGAAAACTGAGTTGCAACCACAACCGCAGAACTCCCGCGCAATGCGGCGCGTTTTCTTCTTCGGTTATTGTTGTCTTTGGAATCGCAACTGAATTCTGATTTAGTGATTCACACCCTGCCAGAATCGAAAGCTGTTTCGCAACACTCAACGTTTGACCGTTGATCAAAAATCCTATTTGTTTTAAATACTAAAAACCAATCTACACTGAGGATGAGCCAGGAGTTACTAGGCGCAATCCTTTGTTTCTTTTATTACGTCCAGGAGTTGCCGAGCCGCGCACAGTGCAGAATTACCCAACGCAATGAAACAAAGGATTACTTAAGTGTTTATAGGGCAGTAGGGCCACAAGCACGATGCCTCGTAAGAATACCTGAGCGGTCTCCAGTGACCTTTCTCGTGTTGGGACCGATTTTTCGCGACAGGCGCTACAGTCAAGAACGCTGAGAATTTTGCTATGGAGAAGAGTGCGGGACGTTGCATCGTCAAATGCTCTTGCTTCTTGTTTCGCTACAGCGAATGAGCGGCAGCACGTCACCGGACGTTTTGAAACCCTTCATTGTGAGGTAGGTCTCCCCTGACCGGAGGTGGTGAGGACCATTTCTCGTCACACTATGAGAGTGCCCCTCCCTGGTTTTCGGTTTGGCACCCCCAAACAACGACCAAAACCAGGCCACACGCTGGTGCAGTGAACGAAGTTCGTGTAATTGAGTCATCAGCGAAAACTTGTCGCTGACTCGAACGACGTCAAAGTCCTGTCGACGTCATTGACTGCTTGCAGCGCCGACGCAATCGCGCTGGTCGCGAGGCACGCCCCAGAAATTTGAGGCACACTGGAGCATATAACACGCAGCACACACTGACAAAATTCGTATAAAGGAATGTATTGCACAGCAGCGCCACTGCGCGGGCAAATCACACCTGCTGNAATATCATCATAATCATCTGATTGGCAACAAATCGATATGTGGTTGCGGCGCCGTCGTCGTCCACAAAACAAGAGGCAATCAGGCTTTCGCGAGGTCGTCAGATAAGATGCAGGAGACTCGCTGATAAACGCGCGCTGCTGTGGCGCGGACAGGTAGAAAAAGAACGCACGCAATAAGAGAATGCGCGCAAAGCATGTTGGTAATGGCGGTACAGCGTGAACCGAGCCGGTGGCGGTACGGGGGGATGCCTACAGAGCGGCGTTCTAGGGGGTAATAGAATGTGACATTACACGACACAGTGTATTTCACGACCGGGTTATTTAGGGACGTTTATAGCGATCGGGTGAGTAAAATTGCAGGAACAACAAGAACGTCAATCCATTTTTGCATGAGATCATGACGCGTCAATCTAGATGTCTTTGCAGTAGTTCGAACATTTCGAAGAAACCTTGCACAGCTAATCGTGAATCGTGTTTTCTGAAACTCGTTGAACATGCTTGCCTAGAATAATGCACGTGGTGCGGGCCCATTATTTGAACAGAGTCGAATTTAACCTTGGCCTTTGTCCCGGGCGCTGCACATGTCTGTGACGCAACTGAAGTGAAGTCGGGGTCATGCTTTTGCGGAAGCCGGAGACAGGGTGTCCCCGCGAGTACAGATAACTTGTTACACGTTGTCATGTCATGCAGTGCGCACCAGCGTTTTCCTACTGTTTGCGCAATCACGCTAACTAACCACGAGGTGACCGACTGTATAACAAGGAGGCCAGGAGCGAAACGGTGTCATACAGGCCCGTTTACAGGTTTAAAGATTTGAGGGGGCAAAAACAATTTTAGGGGGGAAAGATTTGTTTTGATTGTACGTCTAATGTAAATTTTTCTGGGCACAACACAATTTTGGGGGGCACTGCCCCCTAATGCCGGACAAAAACTTGAGCGAAAATTGTGTTTTACGGCCTCTGAAGTTACTTGTTTTACCAAACAAAGCGTCAAATGCACGGTTTCGACCTGAGCTCTTTGTTACTTACACGAGTATAAACAAAAACAAAGAAATACATGATCAGCTGTCTCCATGGTTGCCGCAGTCAACTGTGACTGCGTGAAATCAGCGGTGATTTCCACAAAGCTTGGACGCAGAGCTGAATGGTTCCTGTTTTATCGTCTTGACGCAAGTTTCAAACCAAAACAAGTTTAAAATAGCTGTTCAGCAGAGTTCATTTTCCATTACAAGCCAAAAGGCGCTCAGTGTGTTGTAATGTTTGGCATGTCACGATGCTTCGGCATTAGTCAGCATATTTAAGTGGGTTGATTCTCGTACTTGTGTGCGGGTTGTGCATAAAAACGGAAGCAGGCGAAAATCGTGATGCGCGAATGAGGAAGAACTGCTCGGCTCAGTGACGTAGCCAGCTAAAAACTGGGGAGGGGGATTGCTTAACTTCAAGCGAGCAACAGTATTTTGTTTGGGACACCGCCTCTCAAAGCACAAAACAACTAGATATGCTAGAAATTTGGGGGAGCATGGCTCCCCTGGCTTCGTCTATGGTTTTGCTCGATTTCAGAGCGGAACCGACATGGGTCAATCGGCGTTCATTAAGAAATGTAAAAATAAACACTTCAGCAAAGCGATCCTTTTCCTGCACAGCTACACAAGACGCAAGGGAAGACAAGTCGTGGTTTCGCTATAGCGAGAAAGCAGAAGGACAACTGCTCGACAACGTCACATCTTTGCCATCAGAGGCGGAGCCGTGCTGCAAAATCGCGAAGGAAACAAACACTGTAAATTAGGTTTTGCGTTGCTAACACTCAGCAAGTGTTGAAAAGCGCGCGCAAAACATCACATACGAGCACGTCAGACCAAAATACACGAAAAGTTTTAATCGCTTCGTTGCTGTGACGCAAGCGCACGGTTTCAAAAGATGCGACGCATCCACCTGGTCCGAAACGAGTTCGTTTGTTCCCAGTTTTTGACGAAACAAAACGATGCTCAAAAGTTTTCGCCCCGGAGCTCGCAAGCGATGTTGTGTGTGCGCTCTTTGTACACAGCGGTCGTCGGATTGTTACGTAGCAACGAAAGCAAAACGCCCGGGCTGGCTGACGCAATAACACAGTGCGGGAAAAGCCGAGGTTGTCGGCGCGAGTAGTGGTCCGCTGCGCTGACGAGCCCATCGCTCGATGCAACATCGGCCGGCTGCGGTAAAAACGTTGTAACAAACTGGAAAGGAAGGATGCAAGTCAAAAGTAAGCTTAGCCGTCACGCCACGGTCTCGCTATTTGTACAAGAAGCTCTGGATTTCTTTCGCTTTCGCCAAGATGGTACCGACATCGGTGGTTTCGACCGGATAGTTTTGCAGCAGCTTGATGCAGGTGCTGAAGTCGCTGGTCAGCAGACGGTCTCGCAGTAGCCTGGTCAGGACAAGAAAGCATGCGTTGCTGTTTAAATGCTGCACAGTCTCGGTTTATTACTTGGCAAGATAGCAGGAGACTGCAAACGCATGTTGCCGCTACCTAGTCGTTTGCGAGGGGTTGAAAGCGTTTTGGGGCGACTTGTGCTTTGTGACATATCAAAGCTTTGTGACGTAACAACACACTGACGCAGTTTGAAAGAAAATGCCTGATACGCAGCGCAGAGGCTACGTGGCACAGTTGGAATCGGGTCGGGTTCGGGCCGACCCGACAATTTCCATATATTTCGGGCTGAGTTCGGGTTCATTTTTTGTTCATCACGAAATGTTTTACGAATCAGTCTGGAAGAAATAGGAAAATCTTC
>JGI24158J21664_10003469_pt1 | contig 19794 bp, 12 predicted proteins | sample Ectturendosymbi3_FD_21664 | JGI IMG/M metagenome (IMG submission 21664) | reverse complement strand
TTGTCTTGTCAATACTTATGCAGTGCGCGGCAGAACGAAAGTACTGCGCGGGGGTTCTAGGCCAGCTGCGCGGCCGCGCAGCTTAGAGGGAACATTGATCATATGTAAATAAATCGCTTGAGTAAATCACTTTCGTTTAAAGTGCTTGCGCACAAATACAACATTTTACTGCAAATTTTGTTAAAAATAAATGCATACTTCTCACGATTTTATCGCAACAAAAACTTGCCCTAGTTGTGAGTTTTTAGTATTTTTCGGAAAGCTGCGGGTTTAAACCGAAAAAGTGCGGTGCGGGGCAGGTGGGGGTTGGGATGGTCTGCGGGGCGGGTGCGGGTTGGAAGTTTGCGGGGCGGGCAAGATTTCTCAAATTCCTGCGGGTGCGGAGCGGGTTTCCATTTTGCGGGGCGGAAGCGGACAAAAATTTCAACCCGCGCAGGACTTTACTAACGACCCACATCTAACATTCGAATTGTTCATGCCTACTCACGACCCCAGATTGAAAAGAAAACCAATGATCGAGGCGATACTGGCCAATTGTTGCTGGACGTTTGTCCTTCAGTATGTTACTCGCGACTACAGGTTGAAAGCTAGTTTTTTTCGGTCATAGACCGATTTTTTTTAAATGACCGAAAAAAATTAAGTCATTTCGGTCAGAATGTCTGAAAATATATGCCATTGAACACTGTTGCGGCAAGTTTTAATACAACTGAGAAAAATGACCGAAATGTCTCCATGACCAAAATGTCTCAGCAAAAAATGACCAAAATGTCTCAGCAAAAATAAACAGCTTGAAAGCCTTCTAGTATAAGGTAACCTCACCACAACTCCCTGCAAGTATTAAAGTGCGATTGAATTGATGTTGAAGCAACTTGGTCTAGGGAGGACCAATGGCAGCTAATTTAAGTCAGGCTATGCCTGATACTCTACACCAGGGGTCGGGAACCTTTTTAGCTAAGGGAGCCATGAAACCTACATATTTTTAGTTGTATTTCCGCAAGAGTTATATAATATTTTTTAACACTTAATGCAACTAACTTACTAACTCACATGTGCACTTTTAAGCAAAGCCCACAATTTTACACAATGGTAAATGTCTGAATTTTCTCTTTAATAACATGCTTCTTACAGTTAATGCTACTTCTGGTGCTGCATGGTGTTGCTGATGGCTTTGTAATCTGATAGATGGAAAATTACAGAAAAAGTTTCATTCGTAACAATCGTGTTGGAAAAATTCAAGCGAGCCAGATGCCGTCATCAAAAGAGCCATATCTGGCTCGCGAGCCATAAGTCCCCGACCCCTGCTCTACACTATAGATTAGAATGTCCAAAGCTATAAGTATGGTATCAACCTTATGAGCTCTGCTAATTTTTTACAAAGATGGTAGTTTTTTTCCAGCATTAGCGTTTCGTGTGTACGCGTTTCAGAAATGCTTTTGTCCAGGACCTGGACAGTAGCAAATCAAACATGACCATTCGTACTAACGCCACGAAGTTGTCAGGTTTTCTGTTTATTCCGTAAGATAGTGTCGGTTTAAAGCTTAAAATCCACATGGAAGTTAAAAGTCTCCGATAAACGATGTAATCGCCCGAACGTCATTTGCAATCACTGGTGAAGTTTGTAAACAAAATTTTTGCTTGCGTCATGCCGAGGTAACTGTAGAACGCATGGTCGTATTGTGCAAAATTAAGGCAATATTTGTTGTTTACGCGAAATTTTGTTCGCAGTTTGAAAGGCTTGTCCATTACGACTAAAGAAAATAATCAAGCAAAACGGTGTTACCGCACACGAGGTTACGCGGCAAAGGTCACACAGGCCATTCCATTGTTGGCTTAATCGTTCAACTTTATCCAGGTTGAATGCGATCCGCGAGATCTGCATCCGCTGCCCCCTCGCCATGACCGAGGACCTCCTCCGCGACCTGACGCAGTTCAAAACCCGGCACGACAAAGCGGTCACGTCTGCCGCCCGGGCGCTCATGCAGCTCTACAGGCGAGTCAATCCAGAGCTCTTGCACAGAAAGGACAGGGTCAGTTACAGTCGTTGCTGCTTGCGCGGAACGTATTTGAGCTGCACTGTTTGCTGATTGACAACTGCGGCTTCTTTCATGTAGGGCAAGCCTACGGAAGCCAGCCGTGAAGTGCGGACAGTTGCGTACGGAGAAATCGTAAGCAAGGATTACCTGATGGGATCCGAGGTTTTGGCGGAGAAAAACGACGGAGAACCTGAGAAAAACCAAGGTGAAGACTAGTTTGTCGTGATAGGGATGGCTGCGGGCAATAAAGTTCTGCAGCTGAAACAAATCCCCTAATCTCTTTGCTGTGAAGTGGTTTTTACTGTTTTTTTTTTTCACAGAAGAAACTGTGTTTTTTTATTTCCTTTCTCTTACGCGGGAAGGATTTGTTCCTGCATATTTTTCAGAATGAAATAAAGGCTGCTTCTTCAAAGTTTTTCGTATGTGAAATAACGGTGGGATTTATTCGGATCAGACAGGGCTATCTCGCTAGATTAACCGTGCGGAAGAATTTTGCATTTGAATCAGAGGTAATCACGGAGCCGGAGTGCCGGAATGGACTCCGGAAGGAGTCTATGATTTTTGCCGAAGCCGGACCTGGAGTCGGATTTTTGAATGAAACTGGAGCAAGAGTGAGAATTTAAGTTTTTACAGGAATCGGACAATTGATTTCATTAAATTTAAACTTTCTCTGAACGGCTAATTGTTAGATTAATATTTTCGCTTTATTCTCTTGGATAAATTAATCGGCCATTACTTCAGGCTGTTGAGAGTGAGGGAAGGTGGCAGACTGGCGGTCTCTGTTCACATCTGACTGGTGCATAGCTTATGCTCAGCTGCTGTATCACAGGACATCAGTTACTGGAAGTTTTTACCTCTTTGCTGGGTCGTGTTTTGAGCAGTATTCACAATTTGTTAGTTTCAGTGAAATGTAGAAAAAAACAACAACAATGCATGTAATATGTATCTTTACAATGCAGCAACGCCAACAGCAGTGCAGTTTAAGTCAAGCTAGCAGAAATGCAGTTCAGGCTATTCTTAAACATGCCATTATCATCTTGCAAGTTCAAATACAATAAGAGAAATACATTGTGTGAATAAGGTGGTATGAAGTGTTTTAAATGTAACCAACGTTGCTTTATTTGTAGAGGCTAAAGTGCAAGATAGCAGTAGTTGTCTTGTTCTTGTTTCATTGTGCTTATGCCTAAATCACAAAGAGTTAAATAAAAAAGTTAAACAAGATTTAGTTCAGGTCAGAGCTGAAAGAGTCAAATGAGATTTGGTGCACATGAGAACAACTTATGATTCTATTTCTTGGTTTCAAGTGTGGTAGCCTAGTGCATATTTTGCCTCATGAGGCAAAATTGGATGTACAATACGCAAATACAAAATGAGTTAGGATATAAAGTTAGGGAAAACCTGCAGTTGACCAACACAGACAAGAAACCACTACCTGCTTGCCAGCACTAAAAGCATGAAAATACTCATCCATATTGGCTAAAGGCAAAATAGTTACAGCAGTTGTTTTACCTCATGTGGCAAAATAGACTCTGCTTTCAAGCTTTCGGAGTGTAAACAGGAGTCGGAGTGTAAATTTCCAGTGAGCTCCGGAGCAGGAACTGGAGTCACTTTTTTAGGAACAGGAGCAGGAGTAAAAAAAAGTGACTCCGATCACCTCTGATTTGAATCGCGGCTTTCATTTTAATTGGGGTATGTACCGGCATTCCGTCCGGAAATTGGGACTTCCTTTCAGTTCCGGCCTGAAACGAGTTAATTCCGACAGACGCTGCAGTTGTTCTCAGTTTACTACATTAAAAAGTTTTCCCTGTTAGTGGATCACTTGCTGTAGTCAAAAGGCCTTACATCCCTTTAACTGCCGGTTTTTGCGCCACTTTGCACCAAGATAACTCGCCAGCCGATTGAGCTAGAGAGCTGTTCAAACCTTCGAAAGATGCGGAAGTCTTCTAGTTCAGATTGAAAAAAAAATTGGAAAGTGTTGGATGTGAACTTTTTGTGAGTGTCATCGGGCCGTGGGCTCCAACCGCAAGGAGCAATTTTTGTTTTTAAAAAAAAAAACAAAAAAAACAGGCGAAAACCGCGTCTTCAGAAGAGCCCTTGGTTGGCTTTCTTGCGTTTGTGGTTCGAAAGTTGTGGCCTAAAAACAACCAATTATATAATTAATCCCCTAATGAGTCCCTAGATTAGATTCTAAACTACAAGANTTCCCGCATTTTTNGATGGTTTGAACAGCTCTCTAGCTTAATCCACGTGTGAGTTATNCTGGTGCAAAGTGACGCAAAAAGTGGCGAAAGCGATAGTTGAAGGGTTACTCCAAATCTTGTACTTGAAATCCCAAAGTGTATAGGATACAATTTGTTATTGCTTTAGCTTAAGGGTTTCAGTGCATTTTGAAGAAATTGCAACTACAAAACTAAGTATAAAAACAATTTCGATTCTGGTCAGAGTTTTTTAATTTCCGGTCAAATTCAGTTCCGCCCGGAAACGAAAATTTCGATTCCAATACGTACCTAATGTTAATCCCAATCTGCTTTTGGTGTTTTTGTACCAATTTCGATATAATTAGTCCACGTCAGGTTTGTTTTTATGTTTGGAAAATTTAGTTAGATTGCAAGTTGGTTGGTTTTCTCCGGGCTTTCCTTGTTTCTTTTCGAAGTATTGAGAACGTAACCCTGTTAGGAGTAAACTTCTTGTTTCATTTTTTGAAAGGGCTCGGAATTGTGAGCATTTACGCTTTGAATGGTACGTTTCTTTGTATTCAAAGCCAAACCTTACATTAAAAGATTCCGTGCAACGAAAGTTGCCGGTGACGCCTCTATTGATATAATTACGAGCAGATTCTTACGCGTTTTGTTTTGCTCACAGCCGATCAAACTTGTTCAGGTCTTTCAAACTCCCACTGCTCACTTGCAGATAACAATCACCTGCTTAATTCCTTAACAATGCGCTGTCAGTGAAGTTGCTGCGGCGATTTGCGGTCAGTCATCTTTTTGAGGGACGTGACCGCCGCTACGAGAAGAAAGAAATATAATATGGGAATGCTATCTACTATGTAAGAGTCAGTAGAAGCCGTCCAGTTGTCAAACGGAAAGGCAGTGTCGAATCAGTAACCTATAACAACTATTGTGGTTTATGCATTCGCAAACATAATCCTGTCACAGCACGGATGTGTCTCTCTAGCAGCTGAGCAGTTCGCAATCAGGTGAATGGAGCAGAATCCTGNTTAGTTTACGTCACCTTGACAAAAGGTGGCAGCATGGAGCAGGAGTAATTCCGTGCCGCTCTGACCAGTGAACGTTCATATTGTAAGTCAGTGAGAGATGCTTCAGTTTAGCGCCACGATGAGAAACCACTGTGTTGTCGTTGAAACAGTTCATCAATGTAAATACAATAGTTTTTATTTAGTTATTTCATGCTACAGTCTTGAAACAACAAGTTGCTGATCAGTCAAGCATCACGGGCCACCTTAGGTGGAGGTGCAAATCTTGTAAAAGAAAGTTGTAATTGTAACAAGGCTCGAACAGGTAGTTTCATACATGACCTTGTGCTAACGCTGGTATTAATTCAAACTCGAGAGCGTTCGACCCAGTTTGATAAAGTTGTTAGGATTGTTTTATTCCTTACAAGCTTCGACTTGCACGTCCTATAAAGTTCACACCTGATATCCTGAATGTTTACATCACTGCAGCTATCGTGCAAACGGCTTACTCTATTTCGACAAACATACCTTGCCACTTGACGATGTGCTAGCAAGTTGCACAACCCGTGTTTCAAGTGAAGCATAAGAACCTCTACCCTTAGAGGTGGTTCTATGTGCTCACTCGGAAAGAGCAAGAAGTGTTGGAAGTAAATTTCTTTATTTCTTTATACCGCTTTGTGCTCCGGTTGGAGTGCCACGAGTGATCTGCCGGCGCCGATTTTCGCTGACTGTACGTCGGGGGCTAGTGACCCCCGGCGTAAGGCAATCGGAGATTTCGCAGTACATTTCCCTTAAACACGCTTCAAGTCTTCGATATGACCCCACCAGGAATCGAATGCACACTACCCGTTTTAACTCACTGTACCACTTGGCCGGTTGAACTCAACACACTGCGTTTTTACTAAACCCGACATACCTTGTGTTGATGTTAATTAGTAGGGAAATGGCAGTTGCTGTTTTTATCTTTCTATCATCTCAAATTGTTGTCAAAATATTCAGTTCAATCACGCGCAGACCCCAGTCTGGTGATCAAATGTTAGTGATTACTCATGCCTTGCAACATAGCCTTTTACAGTATCGTGAGAACATCACCGACAAGACGATCACGAGATTTACAAAAGCGGTAACAACGTACCAGGAAGAAGAGCACGTAGTTACGGCAAACCGACATAGTCGGTCACCTATTAACGCGTCACATTACAGCCTCGTGAAATGTCAGCAATTTTCAAATTACAAGAATTTTAGAGATGGGCAGAGAAAAATTTGAGTACTACCTTTGTAAGGCGTCTCTGCACGAATGGTTCCCAATTGCTTGTTCCTGCTTCGACCTGTGGCGTGGCACTTTTCCTGATGCGTTGTTATCGCGAGCATTTTTAAAAAAAAGGAAGCCTCAGAAGTTTCAAGCGCAGTGAAACATATCACAACGCTGTAGCATCGTAATCAAGATGGTTAACCAATAAGTGAAGTAACACTGCACAAGGGGACAATAAAACTTACAGAAAGCACGAACATTCTGAAGGCAATAGCTATACATTGGAACAAAGGCAAGTGGCAAGCTGTAACACTGGTTAGTACACTGGGAATAACTAAGACCATACCAAACTTGCGCACAAGCCAATAATACTGGCAGCATTTCCTCTGAACACACCCAAGGACAGGCGCTGGTGAAACCGCTGTTGCTTCCTGGGTTCCCCAGACGTATCAACAAGTTTCTTTGCGAAGCCGCTCGGAAAAAGGCAGTGGACTTGCCATACACACCAGTGGTTTCAACTGCGACTGGTTGAAAGCAGCAATCGTTGAAGAAGTCATCGTATTTTCGGCGTTTTGCAGCCCCAGCCTCTGTTGCTGCGATGTCTGCCTGTCTTGCGTTGTCTTTATAGTGACACTGCGTAAAGGCGTCCACAACTATTGCGTCCCATGCGAGGCTTAGACCTCTACCAGGGGCCCAACCAAAGTCAACCTATCAGGCCTCCTTCCATCCCTTGTCAAGCCGAGGGGCTCCAAGGTAGAGGGGAGATTAATGTAGGTTAATGACCTTTTGAGAATGGAGTTGATGGCTGCATGTCTGGGGAAGCGGCCTGCATTTTTAGTCCAGGAGAGTCCATGGAGCCCTAGCTCATCAACAGTTTTACCACAGCGGGATGTTTTTTGCTTGTCTGTGTTTGCTCTTAATGCGGCATGTACTTTTCTACTCAGAAACAACAACAGCCGAAACTTCTGCGAAGATTTTGCAACTGTGATACTGAAAGTGAATTCATTTCGAAATCGCACTTCTTACGAAGAGGTGCTGCTGAGAACACCCACAACTATTAAAGATATCTCGACAGGTTCTATAAACGTGCCAGAAAACAAGCACAACGCAGGCAGTCTTCATTTGAACACGCGCCCAAATTTTCCACGTAACACCTACTTTTCGGTACTTCATGCTGTGATCTGTTAGGAAACTCAAGCGAGAGTTTCAACAACGTGACATATTCTTAAAAACTGACGACAGAAGTATGGATAAGGTCGTCTAAAACATTAATCGCCTGTGCAGATTGTCCGTTGGATCCTCGTCACCGTAGGGAGAGGTGCGAGAAGCCACGATAAACATTCTTCTGAAAATTTATTCCCTAATGTTTCTGCCAAACTTCACATGTAACTAACTTTCAACGCAATTACATCAAAATGAGGATAAGATGCTGAAAATAATGTTAAAAGGTCCTTGGTGCTTATTGAAATCGTGTTTTTTTGCTTATATTTTTGCAATTCTGATTTTGTCGTGTAGGTAATAGGATTACTTCTTTTATCAGCTTTACCATCTGCAAAAACTTAAGGTATGGCCTAGAAATTTCGCGCAAAAGCCCTGAAAGGCTGTAATTCAGTGCAAAACTGTTTTCCAAACATTGGTTTGTTTACGGGTCAGAAAATATTGCGTCTCGCAGACCGAGTGTATTGCAATATCCACGGAAGACAAGCGGGAAATAAATATAGGGTGCAGAATAATCCAGGCAGTATCAAATGTAGCAAATGTGAGATAGCAACCAAAACTGTTGCGCCACGTTAAAATCAGTGCTCAATAGTTAAAAAAAAGAACTTCCCAACGCAAGCGCTGTCGAAATCACTACGGTATTTTAATGTATCGAAGGTCACAGCAGGTGTGAGAAATAGAAGGCATTACTTGGTGCTTGTGGAGCGCAGAAATTGACAGTAACGGCTTAAAGTGCCTAGGACATTTTCCGATTTTATGCTTTGATTGTGCGACTTTATGGCTTTAAAGCAGTTAATGGCGCGCGAGTCATTTATTATCGCATGATTCATGTGACGTCAACCTGTCACCAACAAAGTAACTTTAACAAAGACCCGCTTCCCTGTCTGTCAAAACGTTTGTCTTGTCGAATTTCTACATCGCTTGCCATAAATAGAAATCGCTGAAATGACCAGAAATCAACCGTATAACTAAGATGGACGAACCTTTATGAACTTAGTGCAGAGCAACTGGAGTGGAACTGCTAAAGGACGGAGATCTGCAAGTTAAGACAAGTAATCTGATTATCCAATACTAGTGTTTTTTCTTCATGGGGCACCATGTGGTAATGTTCAACCCGTATGTGTGAGAACTCATGGTCACTCACCTTATTCCAAAACAAATTTCTGTTTAAACTCATGTCCGGCGTGACCGAAACTTGTGGAAGATGAACAGTCTTCATATGTATGCGTTTGACATCCTCACAGTCGCATAAAATAAGAATGCATACCAACACTGACGCCATACTTGTCACCACCTGTATGATTTTGATGCTTGTAATTTTTTTTGGTGGCATATACTTCTCTTCTGATAAACCCACACTTGCGTAGTTCAAGAACAAGGATCTTGACATACAGGCCTGGCCTAAGGCGGAGAACTGCGGTGGAGAGTGTACGTTTGCAAACTGCAGTGCAGTGTGGATAAGCTGCTGAAAGTACTTATGCACGTTGGGGCTGTTGCATGTTGTGATGTACTAGACATTGAAATGCTAAAGCGAAACTTTTATGCTACTACGGCATGTTTGGGGAAAGGTAACGGACGTCATTTCTAACCTTTCCAGTATAGCATCACCCTGTCTGGAATTTTCCTAAATCTCTTCTTATTCCATGGCTGTAGCAACTCGTATCATAAAAAGTTTCGTACAAACTGCAAACATTGGTGGAATTCCATTTAGAAGTGCTTGGACTACATCGCACTTAGTCATAAGAAATGCTCGTCGATTACCAGAGATGGCCACAAAATTAAAGCCCTTACGTAAGCGTAATGGTGGGTAACGAAATCCACTTGCGTAAAATTGCCTGCATTCTGCGCGCATCCACTCCTAATGATGTGAAGAATTTTATATTAATGTACTACATCGAATTTAGATTGCGTCTACTGTATAAAAAAATAAGCCTAGTGAAGAAAACCATACCGAAATAGCTTTAAAAAAAGATTTCTACAGTAAACCCAAAAGTGATTTTCGCATACATTAGCTGCTGTAAATCAATATTCTCAATCTTAAACCAGAGAGGTGCACAATTGCGCAATTTGCTGGAATGTTAAAAAAATCATTGCGTGCTGTAGTAACATACAGCTGTATAGCATTTCCAGCAAGCAAAAATCGGACAACTGGGAACCTGACAATGCACCGAAACCGTTTCTGTGTAACTTAAAAGTTTGCATAGGAATCTGAAGGAACTTGGTTACTGGCAAACGTAAACCGCAGAAAAACTACCAAAACCAACCACGAAAAACCTAAGAAAGTTGCCATCACTTAAACTTATTTCAGCAGTTTGAAAATGCGCTTTAAATTTGCTTAGCTTTCCACGTGATGCTTTGCAAATGGTACCGAACATTCTTTAACGGAAGGACATTATTGTTAGAGACCCACATTTACGCAAGGAACTCTTCCTATGGACCAGGTTTTTAACTTTGTTCCAGTACAATTTATTAATACCGCAGCATCCTGGAACCCATATCCTGTAAAAGTCATACAGCTTTTCAGTTTGCGTTGTCCCAGTTGAGCGCAAACGACATCATACATTAACATGAACTGATCGTGCACACTTGCGTTTCTGATTTCTTGTGTCACGTATCTTAATCGTAACTGCTATCGGGTTACAAACTAACAAGCGTGAAACCAGCTGTCGTCGCATTGCATGTCGAAATCCCAGTGTGTCCGAAAAAGGGCGCTTGTAGGTATTTCGTGCTATTTTCGGCCAATTCGGTATCAATTATTTGTGTTTGCGCCTGTAGTTAACGCACATTCCGCCTGATGGAAATGAAGAACTCAAACTGGCCAAGTCGCGTGTATTGACTGAATCTGCACATTGAAGCACATTATTGCCTTACATCAGGTTTTATTTTAAGGAAAATGTTAGGTACCCGGTATGGACCTGTAGGGACCCGATTTCTCTGATTCTAGGGACCAGATTTTCAAATCTAGGGACCCGAATCGGGTCCCTAAAGCACCTTAAAAAACCTGCCTTACATCCAACTAATATATTCCATAGTTAAATCTATTCCACAATAATATCTCAAACACAAAACCACTTCAAGAAATCCGATGCCATACAACGCCTCGTGCATCGTTCAGGTGAGGGGAAATGAATTGTGACGTTATATTCATAGAGGATTCGTCAAAGTGTAACCAACTGCAACAATAGGAGCAAATAATTTACGAAACTAATGTGAAATCGTTTTATGGAAGCCAGGCCTAAAAACAATGCCCGAAACAAGCGCAAACATACGAGTGAGAAACGGGACCCTCTAAATTAGAGATCCACAAAACGCATCACTTGATCCTGCAAAACTGTCGCTTTCTATCAAGTACAATCTTTCACCCAAAACGCCTGCGAGCGTCTAGNCAGGCTATTAGCAGGTATAACGATCAANCTACAGTTGCTTCACCACGCAGCCCTTCCAACCAACTGAAGAGACTGCGGAACGTCTGCCAATGTTCATTCGATCATGCTGACGATTAGAATAAAAAACTTCGTCTAGTTTCACCCACTAAACCCTAAGCTAGTCCAGGGCCATTTGGGGTCTGGGACCTTGGGTGCGTCTGTCAAGCACAACCTACCATTTGAAGCTTTTGTTCTGGCAGACGCCCTGTTTCTACATGCAAGGTGTATTCAACATTGCTGTATGCACTTATTTTGATATCCACCTCGGTTATTCCCACCCTTTCTGGGTTCGTGGTCTGCAACCAATCTACCATTGCAGCATATGCATTGGAGCAGGATACCAAAATAACGGTTTTGACGTAGACCTTAACTGTCATTTAATTCACAATACAACATGGGGGTGTTCACAATTGCTCTCAGGTAAGGAGTAATTACAGCGTGTGAAATTTTAAAGACACGTTTTGCAGGCTTTCTTGAGGTCTTTGCCGAGAGGGGGTTCGAAAGTTCTTGTAAGTTTGCGGAAGGTGAGAAGGAAACATGACGTGTGGTCGCTGTAAACAATAAGTTGCTCCTGATGCAGTGCTGCGATCATCGTTCATGCAAAGGTAGCGATTCGTCACTTCCGGCGCAATTCACAGTATCTACGGCCGTGGTACTGTTCAGGTTCGGAGAAGGCGCAGTTTCTGTTAAGTGCAATGTGTTTTCCTTGCGTGCATTCTTTGGGGAAACCTGGAACCAACTGATTTTATTTGCCTTTTCTTGAATTTCTGGACATTTGCGAAGTAGCTGACGTTGGCAAAATGTTAGAAACTCTTCTTTGTTACAAAAGAAATGCACGCCGCGAATCGATTAACTGTTCTGCTGTCGTTCTTTTTTCAAGAAGCTTGTTTCCTTGCCAGTATTAAGCAATGTCTCGCCGCTCTGCATCCTTTTGACGTTTCTTTTCTGAACGTAAGCGGCTAAACTGTTTTTGTACGTTGCATCAGGCCCATTTGCATGAAAGCTGGGACGGTCGTCTGAAGATGATTATTAAGGGCCTCTCTTGTTATTTTCTGACGATTGTGTCGTCAGCAGTAAGCGAGCGCACACAAGTGCTTACCACATGCAAGTCAACGTATGCTGTGAACACAGTAACATAAGTGCGGCACACACATTAATTCGTGAACTGGCCATGCCAGGGACGACTATTCGGTGTAGTGGTGAGCTTATTGCTGCTTCAACCGCACCTTTTTAACCATCCGGGAAGTTCGTGGCGTTATAAATACAAAGGATCGGATTTAAATAAACTGCCTTTCTTGTGGGAATCTTACTCCCCCACCCATTTACGCTGATACCTCTCGCTGACGATCTGGTTGGTTGGAGGTTTGCTTTCCGTTTGGTTCGAAGTAAGACCACTAAATGAACAGCTTACGCATCTGGTCGACGAAATTTTAGCTAGGAGCAGGGGCAGATGTGTGATAGGGAGAAATCAATTTTGTAGAGACCCTGCTAGCATTTTCACAAAGATCGTCATGCCACATCTGCTGTCAGGTAAGCAGCATGAATCAAGGTGTTCACACTCGTGGTTCCAAAACTGTTATGTATGGGTTTTATGTGATTGATTTCCTTTGCACAATAACTGGCGGAAAATGAGTAAGGAAAAACATCAGCTTCCGCGAAATCCACGAAACAAAACCTATCTTTCAAAGTAGTCTAGTGGCTTTAAACGCTGAAGACAGGGGTTCTAGTAGACTTTAAATGCTGAAAGATACAAGCCCAAGAAATGTGTGAAAATACCACAGTATCAAGAATCGAGTGAATGCCAAGAATGTATCTAGTTTAAGAAAATGCTGTATTTCTTGTTGGTGACGTCAACGCACTTAATCGGGGCGAGAGTTTCTGGATTTATGTCTAAATTAGCAAGTCTCAACGACGGGTAACGTTTTCACGGAATTTTTCTGATCGTAAATTGTTTGTTTTGATGCGTTTCGGCTAAAACTGATTGTGCGGTGCAGATGGTTGGGAGAGCTGCTCCGAAGACAGTGAAAGTGATGGCAGTTGGCATGACGTGTCTTCAGATGAACAGGTACATGTGCACTTTAAATCTGTGTTTTAATGTCTGATGTCAGCGGTGGAAGGGTTTCCAGGACGTGCACTTAGGTCCGCATTGAGTCGCTGTGGATTTAATAACCTATGACTGTCTCTGCCGTAATGGACTACCAGCTCGGACCCGAGCCAGTTAGACTTACGATTGCACTGGTATGATATTTGTGACCGTCATAGGCGAAGTTATCCAGAGTAATTCGTTAACTCAAAATTATCGATTCCTAAATTCAATTCAATCTTATGGATTTATTATTGCGACAGACTGTTAGAACTGACAGGCACTGTTGCGCTGGTCATGACGTGAGGAACGCTTGCTTCAAACTACTTTCTTCCCTTACCGTCATAAAATTAAATCAGTAAACATGACTCATCTGAAGTACTCGTATGTCTGTGCAGTAATCTCTGAATCTCAAAATGCTGTGCGACTATAAAAGCCGCTCGATATTTTTAAGGAGACATTTTAATCCTGTCACTCGATGCAGACATTCACCGAAGACAAACCAACGTGCGACGCCGAACAACTTAATTCGGAAGAAAAAATCGAAAGAGCAAAGACGATCAGTCAAAACCGAATCCTCAATCAAGACGATTTCCAGAAACTTCGGGCACAACAGGCGTTGAATGAGGTGACGCCGGCCGTCTCCAGAAAAGCGAGCAAGCGTAAAATCACAGACGTGGATGTAGTTAAAGACAGGTACAAGCCTTTGGCGTCTTGTCACCTAAACCCAACCCGCTATTACATGCGACGAAGTTGATGACATTTTTTCGTAACACCACAAGTCAACAGGAAGCACGGGTTTAGGGTGCTCATGTCACAGGTGCTGTTGTCACTTATTGCAACAATACGCGCCCCAGCCATAAAACGGTCTTGGTTCATGAGGTGCTGTTCAAAGAATAAACTCGATCTTCGGCATTTCATTGCTCTGCGACTTTTTGCGATGCTTCACCGTAGCGAACCAGCCTCATCCACGTCATTGCCAGATCTTTTTTCCGCTGATATAATTGTGTGTGCGATTTGTTAAAACGTCCCCCGTGTGTTGCAGCGGCGAACTGGTTGCTCTGGATGACATCGAACTTGTGCACAAGAGGAGAGCGCACGATCGCGAGAGCAGGCTGGCCACCGTGCTGGCCGGCAGGGAGGACCGACCGAAGTTCGGCAGAAGAAAGACGAAAATGAACCCCCATGCCAGCACAACAAACAAGGTTCGCAGTTGCGTCTTCTCTTCCCGTTGTACTGTACTTCTTGTAATCGATCGGTCTGCGCGAAGTGGTGTGTGCTGGAGAATATGAAAGCTGCTACTTTCATCGCTTCATACTTTCGCCTTATTTGTAGCGCTTGACTGGGTTTAAGCTATGCGGCGTTTGTTAAGTCTCACCTGCATTTTTTCGTCCTTCACTGCATGGCAAGACTCCTTCACTGCATGGCAAAGACTCTGATATTCTTCAATAGCTTTGGGATAGTGAAACCTAGGCAGGACGTATATCCATGATTTTGAAAAAATACTAGAATTTCGAATTGATGAGGAGGGACATGTTGCGCCCCGCTTTTTTGTGCTGAATCTTTTAATCTGCGTTTGCAATCGCTTTTTGGCAATGTACCTTCGTGTAAAAATAAGAGTTCAGAACGCGCCAAACTGGCAGTAGTTTTACGGTGGTAAGTTGTGTTAGCAGTTCACAAACTCAACATTGAAACTTTTGCACCCTTAGCACTACAAAGCTTTTCGAAGTGATAACCAGTGGTATTTTATGCATTCTCGTAAACAGACCTTCAATGGTGACTGGCCGCGAATAGAAACTCAAATGATGTTTTTGTCGTAGCGGTTGAGGTGAAGACGTGCTTAGACCTTTGGTCTACCGTTAATTAGAACTACTCATGATGATGTTAGAAGATGATATGTAGAAGTTCACTTTTCACAAACATGAAAACTTGAGCCTCATCTTGAATGTTTCAAATTCGAAACCGTTTCATGTCGCATCAAAAAATTGTACGGTTTATTCAGGCGTCGGTGGTCAACGTTGTAAGAGGCTGCCACAGTTGTCCTCTGGCGGGGACGTTATTTTGTTTTCTTGTGTGGGACCCACAAAGCTGGTTTCAAATGTCCTTCGACGGAAAGTCAGGGCTGCTGTGACCTTTTCTATCACAGGCAGCAGTTGTGTGTGATAGAACTTTACCCTCAGGTCAAGACGCCGTTACCGTGTCTTGTGAAGAAACAGTCTTTATTCGAATGCAAAACTTTCAGCAGTCGTTGTTGCGACTGCTGTTGTTCGTTGTTGCGACTGCTGTTGTTCAATGCGTGCGTGCGCAAGTGTTTGATGTTCCAGTTCGAATTACTAAGCGTTCTTCGCAGAAGCGATCCGTCGAATATATCCTAGTCACGGAAGGAGAACACGTTTCCGGATGCCGGCATGTTACCCGCACGTATTTTTGTGAAAAAAATGCTGAATTGTCGTGGCTCGTCTGCTAATTTAACGACACAATTCAGCGGAATTTTCAACGAGGGATGTTGTTTTTGACGAAATGAACACCATGCGCCAAGCGGGCGTGGAGTTTTTTCTGCAACGCTGAGGAAACAGTGGTAGCGGAGTGTACTGCTAGTTTCGCCGGAGACCGTTGCGGCATGCAATCTAACGTGAAACCATTTCTGTTCAAAAGAAGCATTTGCAATTCAGTTACCTTCCCGAATTTTTGACAAGCCGCTTGGTGACAAATGCTATTTTATTCAACGTCGCCTCGTCGATCCAGTTGAAAAGTACGCGTTGCGATAACGTGCATTGGCACTCAGTGGCACCAACGTCCAATCGCAATGAAAAAAACTGACCCCACTACATTTTCCGGCAAAACATCTTCCCGTGCAGAGCATGCAACTGCTTCTTCGGACATTTTTCGGTTCCAGCTTGTCCTGCGTCCGTAATCATTAAACTGGCTTGTTCGTCTGGTCTTCGAAAATGTAAATATTGATCAGTTCCGTGGCGCTTGGCAACAATCTTGTGCCTTCTCATGTTTGAAAGTTTGATTTGTCGAAAGAATGTTCTGGGTGCGTTCGTTGTAATCATTTTTTTCGTTTATCGCTCATTAAGTATCTATTTTGCAGCAAAAGCGCAAGAACAAGCCCTTCATGATGATGCGGCAAAAAGCAAAGCGGCAGAAATCTGGCAGGTCCTTCAAGGAAAAGCAAGTGGCATTGAGAAATGCGCTGATCAAGCGCGCCAAGAGGTTCAAGTGATGGTTTTTGCGCTGTCGGAGTCCATAATCGCCCTGCCTTTACCTCAGCTCTGAAACGAGTTTTGCCGTAAGGCATCAAACCAGACGCAGTTTTCGTGACAACTCGGTGAACAAGCAGCGGTCCGTGAAACTGTGCAAGATCCTTCGCCGGACAAAGGTACGACTGTCCGTCGCTAAGTAACCAGAGACCGACATCACCCGTGAATCACCTGTGCGTCGTCTCTGTAGCTGGAGTGGACGCGAGCGAGGGTTGACAGTGTTGTTTCTACTGGTTCAGCGAAGGAGGCCAGTCGCCGTGTATTTTGCGAAAGTTCTGGAAAGAATTGTCCAAAACGCAGCGAAATGGCGTTACTGCTTGAACACAGGTCAAGCCAGTTGCTTCAGTATCTTAATTCGCAGATTGGTTGGGACGTGCGAGATCTGTGTCATCGTGTTTCTTTACTGAGTAATCGTGTGTCAGCCATCCAGACAAACTGGCTTGCCTATGTGTTACGTGGTGCATTGTTTACGTTTAGGGGAAGATACTTCGCACCCGCGAGTATTTAGCTGCCTGTGTGGATCTTGCTTTCGAATAGTGAGGTGTTGACGGTAATGATGGTAGGCGAAGAGCGATGTTGAAGCTTGTCGCCATATTTGGAACCATTGCAATAAATTGCGATATTTGTCCATATTTTCGTATGTTGTGAGATTTCTCTGACCTTCGAAACTTTTGTGTCGAAGTTTCTCCATTTTCAGTTGAGGAATTTGAAGTTGATCGATGCAAAAGTCTAATTAGTTGCCGCTAGACCGAAAGCTTGAGGTTTTGTAAGCAATGGTTCTAAATTTTTGGCATCTGGAACACCGTCAAAATTTTTGACAGTTCGTGCACTGCGTGCATCAATCACGTCTACTGAAATTTGAGCAGTTTGAAAAAATGAATCGGAAAGAGTTTGCAGTAGGTGCGCAGTGCGATGGCGTTTGAACAAACTAGTCTCAAAAAAACAAGTTGAAAGTTGTGTAATAAACTTGGAATATCGTTTTAAGTTCTTAACCAACCGTCTAACTGGTAAGGCATTGTGTTTTCAACACCATTAAGGTCAGGTCGTTCATAGACGTAGTGCTGATCAAGAGCGTTGTGCAAATGCTGAAAGGTATACAACGTTAAAGTAAAAATGATTTACTAAAATTGAAATAAGTTGAGCACTGAAATCAAGCGTTTCATTCTACTCGGCAGTGCTGACTTCCTTGCGACACGCAGTCGTCGAAAATATCATTAGTACCGAAATATGTTACGCGGTTCCAACTTTCAAGTTGTCAGAAAAATTCGAGATATGTTTAAAAACGCGTCTGCCATGAAAAAAGTGGAAACGGTCAAGCACAACGAAAAGGTTGAAATAACAAAATTCGACTGAATTTGTAATAAAAATTTTAGTAGAAGTTCTTGATTTTTAAAACTATAAAGGTAGACCCCGCTTTTATGTCTCAAAGTTAATATCTAAGCATATAACGATTATTGAAAAAAATATTCACATTACCATAAATATTTCGAAATAAATAATATATAATTGCATTTTACCCTTCCATTGCCAGCTTTACATGTACCCATTCAGATAGGCAAATGTACCCCTACGGATACAAGTACCACAGGTTGGGAACCCTTGTGTTAAATGATAAACACAGAGAGGTGCCAAACACTGAAACAGCGCACCAGCTGTAACTGCAATCACTCATAAAATGGGAATCCGGCAGTGGGAGAAAAATGCAGACATTCTAACGAGATTTTGAAGTAAACGGCTGAAAAACAAAAAGAGTCCGATTGGGACGCTCAGCGGCGCACAAAAGCATGTAAATTATTTTGATCAAAGTTTCAACTGTTTTTGCAAGATGTTCAGCTTGATGCTGACAACTGTTTGTTTTCACTAAAGTTCAAGCACGTTTTGACGGCTGTTAGTTCACTAGTTTTATATAATAAATTTTTTACGTGTGTGGCTTACGCACATCGTCGACATGCTCGGAGTGATGAGGAATCACAAGAAAATACAGAAATCCCAAGGCGCCACGAAGCACACGGAAAAGTTTTGGTTGCTACGCCAAGGCAATACTGAAGAAAAAACACCGAGACAACGCACCAGCATCTAGTGTAATTGGTCACCGTCATACAGTAGCGTTAAATAGTGGAGGAACAATGAAGACATGTAAAAAGCATCAGACCTTTGAAGCGATAGATAAAAAATTAGATGAAGATTCACATCGTTGAACAAAACCATACAGATAGCTTCTCAGCAAGGCATCATAGGTCCTGACGTAGTGATTATTTAACTTGGTGTGGGCGAACACTTGCATTTCTGGGTATGTAATGCATATCTTGGCAGGCGTTGTCAAAGGCAATTCGTAAGCATTTTATACTAGTCTGTGTGTATTTTCTCCACAAGTGGCATGCAATAGACATATAAGGTGCTTTTCACTGCGGTTGAGCACTGAGTAACAGTGCCTCTGAGCTTGTTTGCTGCACAGTACAGCGCGGTTTCACTCCTCTCCGCGTGTCATCCTTCAGTGAGGCATTTAATGATACACCAAAATATTTTGACTTGGTCAGAAAATTGTACACGTGTAACATTTAGAAAAACATCCGCTGAGGCAGGTTGTTTATATTATTTTGAAAAAATATTATGCGGTGGTGTCGTAATTACAATTTGTTTCGCAACCCAACCAGCGGATTTGTAAAACCAATAGATTTAGTTAATGGATAGGTTTTAACGGATTGGAAAATGCGTGCACCCCTAAAATCAGAAGAGTAGAAGGTCCGGATCCAGANTGAAGGAAAACGTGGAAGTTTTGCCAAAATTAGTTGCCGTACGTCGACGGTAGTAGTCATTCANTTGAAAAGGAAAATAGGAAATCAGANGTCAAGTCGTTGGGCTCTAGCATAGGCTTACTGTAAGGTTTCCTCTGGGGNGACGTTTTTCACTGAAAGTTTTGTAACCTCCCAGATTTCTGACACTGCATGCCTGTGGNCAAGATTTTTCGTGCAAATTAGTTGTGAATTCTTTGAATCGATGCATGAAGTGCCTCGAGGTTGTAGATGTTTCTGTAGGCCTATCTTTCCTCTAAAATAAGGTGAACTAAAAAAATTATTTACTTTTTTTCAGAATCACAGTATCATTCAAAATAGTTTTTTCCGCTCAAGGTCCTACATTATCATTTCCATTTCATCCAAGTTTTTTCTTTGAGTGGGTCGCTTCCAGAAGTCGCGCTGTTCTCTCTGCCATATTTAGTTTGTCCTGAAAAATCAAAAACATTGCTCTGATTGCCTTAATTTTGACAAAATTTTCTGTACTTGATAAGGTTGTTGACCCCCAGACCCACCCCGTCTCGTACCCCAG
>JGI24158J21664_10003468_pt1 | contig 19796 bp, 8 predicted proteins | sample Ectturendosymbi3_FD_21664 | JGI IMG/M metagenome (IMG submission 21664) | reverse complement strand
GTTGAAAACGATTCAACTGGACTTCCGGAGTTGGACAAAAAGTCCAACTCCGACTCCTGGTGTTCTGATTAATCCGACTCCACCCAAAAAACTCCGACTCTTGAGACTCCGACACTGACTATGCAACCCTGTCTGGGACGATCACTCACATTTCAAGTGATTTTATAACTTTCTGAACATTTAAGAATTATACGGTTCTCTGTGGCAAAGGAACTATTTGCCCAAAGCCCAAGTGTATTGTTATTGGGTGATGAACCAAGTCGCAGAACCAGCAAAAAGCAAATGTTCCCAGTGCCGTTGGAATTGCCAGCAGTGCGCTCAATAACTGTTACGTTCCATGCCACTTCTTCAGCTTGAACATTTCCTCAGGGAATGTGCGAAAACTGAAATACTTGTCCAGGAATGTGCAAAAACTTTACTTGTCCAGGAATGTGCAAAAACTGAAATACTTGTCCAGGAATGTGCAAAAACTTTACTTGTCCAGGAATGTGCAAAAACTGAAATACTTGTCCAGGAATGTGCAAAAACTGAAATACTTGTACAGGGAATGTGCAAAAACTGAAATACTTGTCCAGGAATGTGCAAAAACTGAAATACCACAGGAGCTAAATGCGTTTAATGGCTTGCCAACCCCCGTATCCAGAAAGTATGCGTACGTCGACGATTTAGCAACCATGCATGCTGATGGAGACTGGCAGGTAGTGGAAGGGGTGCTGAGCAAGGGCGGTCGTCTCGACCACGAGCTGAATGCTAAACATGAGCAGAAAGTCAACCACAACAACGAAGCCTTGTACTTTTGCTACGAGTCCAACTACCTCGGAGTAAACGTTGGACAGATCGCTCACGTATCATCGACAGCTCGAGTTACTTCGCAAGAAGCTGACATCACGCGTCGCGCTCATGAGGCGGCTTGCTGGCTCCGACTGGGGTGCTAGAGCAACAACGTTGCGAATAGTCACCCTGGCCCTGGTGCATTCAACCGCAGAGTACTGCGCTCCTGTCCAGCGCTGCAGTGATTACACATACCTCATTGACTCTGCCATCAACGACGCCTTGCGAATTATGACTGGATGCTTGCGTCACTACATCAGCGGACAGCCTTCCCATGTTCGCTGGCATCCAACCTGCTGAGCTTCGTCGCAATGGAGCGACACTGTCTCTAGCACGCCGTGCCATGGAGCCTAGACATCTGCTCCCCTCAGCGCTCACCCAGCCACCGAGTGCAAATGCAAGGCGCCTCAAATCGGGACACCCATTTGTACCCACTGCACAACTGATCAGTTCATCTGACAACAACAGTAGCGCGGCGCCCTGGGCGGATCAATGATGGAATGCGGAGGGGTTGTACAACACTACGACACTCCGCATTTTCATCCCCGGCACCCACCCTCCTGGAAAGGCCCTGACAATAATAGCGTTGGTCCGGCTGAACCGCCTCCGCACCGGTGTTGGACGCTTCCGCTCGTGCTTCCACAATTGGTCATGGCTCGTAACAACTCGCTCAAACAACGAAAGAGAAATGCGTTTAATGCAGACAGAACTAAGATTTTTGAGATTTACCGATTGTTTGAGTTTCGTTTCCACATTAACTTTCACCAGTAGGAACCTACCACTGTTTCAACAGCGTTTGAAATTATCCAGTTTGTAGCCGTAGTGAGCGGAATCTATCATTTCTGCAAATGCCGAGGTTTCGTTTTGCACTGGCTTTTTGCACCGATTTTCCTGTCTAGTTGCGTCGATGCTGATAACGTAGCTGATGACGGGGATAGCTATTTCGTCATAATTCGACGAAGCCACGTATGAAATCACCGCAACGAACGGTGAATAACAAATTCATGGACATGGACTAGAAGAGCTGACCTACGACAAGCAGTCATAAAATTGTTTTAGCCAGTACGGTTTTTAGTCTCCGAAACTTTTACTGCTGCTGCAAACTTCGCGCAGCATTCACGCCTAGTCTTGTTTTGAACGAAATAGCAGGAATTAGGTAGTTTTTTCCTTGAATTGATATGCAGAAGCGTTGGAAATTTGAATGTAAATTATGCAAATTTTGTAAATATCCCAACTCGTAAACTTTGCTGTTGAAGGTTTCTGTCATTACTTGGCCAGATTTTGCTTTCATGTTTGTTTATTGTTACGCAATGACTGATACGTTTATGTCGTCATGCAGTGTGATGAAGAAGCAAACTGGAAAACCCATCCGACAAGTTCACACCGACAGATGAACTGGAAACCCATCCGACAAGTTCACACCGACAGATGAACTGGAAAACCCATCCGACAAGTTCACACCGACAGATGTCACGCACTGATACTTCAACACGCCAACCGTAGCTATGAAGTACATACTTTTCTACAAGCTCCGATCTTTAAAGGACAATGTTGAAGAGAAACGTTGTAGAAAATCAGTGAAAACTCATGCGACCACTCCTGGCTGGTTACTTAGTGGTTTGAGCGTGTGCAGTACTCTTGCAGTCATGAGGCCAAGAGGTCTTTTCTCAACGAATTTTTTGGAACGTTGCACCGAGTTAAATAAAACCATTGCTTGGGTACAGTTTCTACTTAAATGAGCTTTGACTGTTTTATGGTATCTCTGGTGTTCCAAATGGTATATTTGCTGTGGATACCATTATTTATGCCAGTACGTCTTAACCGCGTGTATGGTTCATCGCGGGCGAATTAAGTTTTTGTAAGGGTGGGCGAAAGAAGAGGGGGAGAACGAGTGATGAAGGAAATTTCTTTACCCAAGTTTTTTTATCCTCTGGTAACGTGCATTTGTCTTGTTTTCTCTAGCCCATCATTTATCTGCAATCATGAATAAAACGGCGAACTTCAAGCGTTCTAACTTTGCGCTCCAGCAGTCGGCAACGTATCGGTGCAGTTAGCTGTATCAATTGTGTAATAGGGATAGATTTACTGAGAGATGCCTTATTCACAGATTTACTGAGAGATGTGTTATTCACTCCAGTGATGGAATCTCTGCTGTGACCAGCATGAGCGTGTCAATGCATGTTGAACCTCAGTGGTACACAATGACAATGCAATTTTTCTGCATTTTTGGTCACTTTCAAGTCTTTGCAACAGTAAAGATTTGTTTCACTATTAAGCTGTAGCTTACCCACAAAATGACATAAGTTTTGAATTGTTCCTTAATTTTGTGTTGACACGGACATGCAACATGATTGACATCCTGGGAAACAGGAGTTTTTGTAAAAACAAGCAACAGCGGCAGGGTTGCCAGCTTTTTTCCAAAGCTTACGGCAATTTCCTTAATAAAAACAGCCATTTTGTTCATTTTTATTGAGGTTCAACATTTCGCTTAAGTAAAAAAAATTGGTTGTTGAAAAATATGACAACATCTGCCAAATTTGACAAATATGCCAAACCAAAAATATTTATGCCAACCACCTCTAAAAAATGCCAAATTTCCTAAATTTGGCATAAAAAATGCCAATTGGCAACACTGACGTTAAGCGGGGTAGTGCAGTTGATGTGTGTGCGTGGGTAACTTTAAAGTTCAGATTGTCCGCATGAACTGCAAGTGGAGTTAATATCAGAGCCAGCCTATAAGCAGTGTGAGTTTCGAAAAGTTGTTCAACAGTATACTTAACATTTGCGGTCATAGAAAAAGTAATTTCCACAACAAAAGGTTTTGCTCTCATTTTGATAAATTTGAGGCAAGAACCTAAGTCTGAAAACCTAACGCAAAGGTAAACGATATGTTTAGATATGATTGTGATGAGGGGTTTTATTGAAAGGGGTGTTGAGCGAAACAGTTGTACAACTTGGCGCTGGCTGTACTGAATAACGTTGTTCAACACAATTACCGTCGAACGTTAAGACGTTGCAATCACTGCTGAGTATTGAAAAGGCTTGTGTCCCACCTGGCATGATTTGTTAATACATTTTTCGAAATAGACGTTTGTTGCTATCCAGTACCGCCGCCACGGGGACCTTGTTGGGCTTATCTCCCCAAAACAAAGCTCCAGTCTCCCTCAAATCGAACTGTAAGACATAAATCAGTGGATTTTTTCTCAAATTTTAGAATGTCAAGACCCCTGCACACAAACATGAAGTCCCCCAATTAAAGACCTGGATGATGGTTCTGTTGGTAACGAATAAAGGCAGGTAAGGAATAGCACTATGCATCTGTGCTGCGAAGAAGCCCATCAGCTAGACCAAGTGTACAGGTCACAATGAAGGCTGCAAGTCAAACGTTTTTCAAGCAAAGCCAGTTTTAAGCTTATTTGACTTATTTTATCATAATGGGTCCCCACACCTGCAGAGGGCCCCGCACAAGCGCCGAGAGAGTTAACGTTTGAAGCCTTTTATATAGGCTATTCTAAAGCAGGCGTCTCCTAACTATGGCCGGCCGACTAAATCCGTTCCAAGCAAGCCATTTCATCCGGTCAGCGAAGACATTTTGTCAATAATTAAAAAGTAATGCATTAAATTAGAAAAAAATTATTGATTTCGTACAAGATAAGTTGTCCCGATACAATCACATTACGTATGTTGTCCGGCCCACGCACCGTGTGAACTAGCTTAAATGGCCCTCTGAAAAAAAAGTTTGGAGGCCTCATTTCTGAGAGAATTAAACCACTACTGAGACGTGAAATCAACAATGAAATGTTCTTTACATCACTGAGATTGTATTATCAGATTTAATATCAGAGCCTGCTATATGCAGTATATATACTTACACGAAACATTAACATACATGAATGTTTACATTTGCAAAGTAAGTAGGCTATACCGCCAGGCCCGTAACCAGGGGGCGAAGCCCCTCCTAGAAAATTTTTCGCCTCCCCTGAAAAAACTTGGTTCAACATCGTTTAAAACAATTGAACATAGTTCAAACAATTTGGGCCCCTCTCAGAAAACTCTTCGCCCGTCCTGATGTCCCAACCTGGTTGCCGGCCTGTAGGCCGCCATCACATCCCTAAATCTTTTCATTTGATCCCTTGGAATGCGTAAAGTATTGTAAATCCGTGTTGTGGGCTCACCGGACAATAAAAACCAACAGGGAAGAAAATTAAACGAAACATGTCGTGTCTGTATATGCATATGCGAAGAAAGCAAAAAAAGATACTTTTTTATTCAAAAAAAGGTATTTTTTGAAGCAATATTTTTTGAAGGAACGGATTTGCACAGAACATTTAATTTGAATTCCAATCCAATAGACAATTCCCATTCGGGAGTAATTTCAAACGAACAAAAAATTGTCCTGTAACTCGGGCTCATACGAATGAGCCTAGTACGCAGAGGACTAGCTGGGGTTATCAATGCTCTGTGACGTGGGTTACGTAACACTGGACAAGTTTTCGTGAGAACTTCTCATTCGTTGTTACGTAACCACGTCACAGAGCATTGATAGTGTCTGCCAGAGTGAGAGCAAATGGAAACTTCAGTGACATAAACCTCAACGGTCGCATTCGGTCAGTATAAAGTGCGTGATAAGCCCGAGTGACACTGTTGAGCTGGAGCCGCCGAATCCGGAGACTTTCCTAGCCTCAGGCGCCTGAGGGCGGAAGCAAACTCCTCTGGTCTAAAAGGGTCACAGATACTGTGATCCTCAGATGATGCGACCTTCAATAGGTCGGACAGCTCCTTGTTGACGAGCCTGGTGGACTCGCGATCCGCGGTCCTGTGTGCCCCGTTCTTCGCAAGTTACGAGGCGATGGAGTTTGCCGAGACGGAGCAACGGCGAAAGGAGCGTCCAGACCTGCCAGTAAGTTTGTTGGTTGTTCTCCACGGCTTGCGGCTGGAGTGCGAGAAGTCGATGGATTTAACAGCTTCCTCCTATCGCTCCTGCTTCTTCTGCTCTAGCCGAGATAGTTGGGACGAAGCGGCTCTATCAGAGTCAGTCCCACTGGCCCTCGGATGAAGGAGCGATAGAGGGTCTTGCACTCTTTGTCCCAGCATGGCACATAGTTCTTCCGACGTCCACGTGGGATACAGTGCTTGTCCGCGGATAGTAGGCTCTCGCAAAAATCCTGGTATGCCCTCTCAATATTTAAAAATGTCCGCAAAAGGCAATCTCTCAACGGATTCACATGTGTGGAGGCAAAAGCGCTTCCAATCAGCCTTGCAAAAGTCCCAGTGCTTTACCGGATTGCTGTGGGCAGGAACCTTGAGTCTTGGTGGCGTCATTAGGGAAGACCGATGTTTTGACCGTGGGAACTTTCCAAGAACACATCTGTCCGGCAGTCGACTGTTCTGGCCGAAGCTCGCGAAGGCCAGGTCTGGGTTGGTGCCGACGTTCCATCGGTGAGAGAAGAAACTAGCTGTTTCCTTTGGATCATGCAACAGTCCAAGGTTGTTTGATTTTGCCCAGAAGCCAGGCTCTCAGCGTCAGGAGATGCTTTGTCGTAACCCCAGTTGACATGCTGGCAATTGAAGTCGCCAACATACAGGCTGGGGTGTGGGAACGTCTGGATGGCCGTTGGTGTAAATCGCGAGCGTGGAGGTTTGTAGACATTAATGATCTTATATCCTGCGACACCTACGCACAACCACTCAGTCTCTGATAGTTCTGAAGACTGATCGATCAGTGACCATTGCAACCGCTCGTGGACACACGTGGCAAGGCCGTGATTCCTGCTCAGGGCTGACCCAGCTAGTGAAAAGTTGGCAATCACTAGCTTGTCAGCAGTTGTGCAGTGGGTCTCCTATAGGACGATGATGAAGGCCTTGTTCTTATAGGCTAGCTGCTCAATAACGCTGACCTTGTTTGTAGTGAGCCCCTTGGTGTTAAGTTGGAGTATGCTGGGTCGTGGGTCATCATCGGCAGCATTTGTTCTGCCGGGCCTTGCGCCAGGCCTTTCCTTACCCTGACCACGCTGAACACATCCAGCACGGGTAGTAGTGTTTGCTCTCGAAGCGACAGGTTTAGTAAGCATTTCAAGAAATGCTGCAACGGAAAGGGCTACGTGAAGGCATCTGTTATCCTCACCTGTCATCCTGCAATTGACTGAGAGAATATCACTGAAACTTGGAAGGTTTTTAAAAAATGAAGCATTTTGCAAATTTTCTGTTTTTGGTCCTCAACGGTCGGTCAAACAACAAAAAGGTTAGATTGATAGAACTTTGCCCACCCATGTTGATAGAGCACTGCAAGTCTCAAGACACAAAAAAATCGTGATATCACACTTTTGAAAATAAGAGAAAGATAGACCAAACCAGGTCTTAAGCAAAGGTGATCATGGAACCTGTGTGGTTTTAGGCAGGAGTCTACGTTTCATCTGAAACTTGGAATCGGAATTTTACATATAAACCGGAGTTGGAGAAGGATTTAAATTTTATATTTTTTCCGAAGCTGGATAATAGCTTTTATTAAATGTGAGGCAAACTTCGCAAGAACACATACTTCGTTGAGAATAGATTCTGGTGTTCTTTGTTCTTGGTTTTAATTTTTCGAAGCGTAAACAGGGGTTGGAGTATAAAGTTTCTGCGAGCTTCGGAGCAGGAGCTGGAGCTCTTTTTTGGAGTAGGAGCCAGAGCAAGAACATAAAAAATGTAACTCTGATCACCTCTCGTTTCGAGATGCAAAGTCTTGAGATACTATCACTTGTAATTGGCCTGTTTATCAACAATTCTTAGTTGTTGCAAATCAGTAAGAATAAATAATTGCCAGGGAAACGTTAACACTTTTGACAGCCGCACTACGGCTGCTTTTCGCCAGTTGCTCATTGATAGACTTAGTAGATTTTGTTTTACCTTGTACATCAACCAATTACAGATGTATTCAGATATGTGTGAAGAAGGATGGAATTGGTATCTTAACACCTAGATTTCCGCCGAATTAGGGGATTTGGCAATATTATTATGCACCAATTCACTCTTTGGCATATCTTCTCTTTTCTAAAGCATAGTTCCTGGGAGTTGACAATGCCTTTGCAAAAAGTAGAAAAAAGTAGAAAGATTAAAATTATTGTTTTATTGTCGCAAATCAATTTCCGTCTATTTTGCTGTTCAGATTGGTCCTTTAGGCCATTTTGGCACCTAAGCCCTGAAAGGGCCGAAAATACACTTTGCCTCACGCGATTCCGCCCATAACTCCCCAGTAGATATTGGTAGAGATCTAATCGATGTTCCTTAGAGAGATTAATCCCATTAACCGTCAAATTGTTTACGTCACAAATAATATAAAGACATGACACCAATGAAAACATTAGTGATACCAAGCAAAGCATCAGTTACAATCAGTCAATGACATTTTCATATAACGTATAAATTCTTGCATGTTAGATCTTCACAAAACTGAAAAATTTTAGTCAGAAAAACATGCTCTGACTAAACTTGCGTACAGCCTACCACCTCATCTTCAAACCGGACCCCAAAAGACACTTTATGGTGAAGTGGCCCTGGTGACTGAACGGTTTTGTAGTGTCATATCTGGTTCCTTTGGTGATTGTTAAGGTTTTCGGCCAGTTTGTTTGGTAAAGTCGATGACAATGGATTGCCACTGACATCCTGTAAAATTTGTATCCAGTGGAATCTAATAGTCAGATATTGCATGGTTTGTTGAACCTTTGTTCGTGCTGAAGTGTATTGTTCACAATGTATTAGGAAGTGTTCAACGGTTTCTCGTAAGTTACACTCCTCACATAGGCCTTTCGGATGAAGTCCTATTCGATGTAGATGGTAGTGCAGTGAGCAGAGACTTGTGTGAAGGCGAAAGATCAAAGGAGAACGGGTGCGTTTTACCGAATGTTTGTTTATCAATACCTGGAAAGAAGTGCTGGCACAACAAGGCTTTGCTGTTCCACAAATAGAGGCAGTGATCGCAGACTTGAGAATCAGGGTAACTAATTTGGTGAAAGGGTTTTTATAGGTGACATCACCTTGGATAAGGTTATAGGTTGTGGAGAGATTATTAAGGAAAGCGGCAGCATTATTTCCAAGAATACCGGTGTTGGCTGGCAACCAAACACATGCGATCTCATGTCTTCTAGTAAGAATATTATTCTTTAGTAGAACAATTTTGCTTACTATTGACTCCTCCAGCAATTTCTTGCAATGGCTTCGAAAGCACTGAGACTATCAGAAAAGTAGCACAGCGCACATGGGAAGTTGACACCCAATGAAGACCGCTAAGAATCTTTTGAAGGTCCGAGCTGCGAACAAAAGATTGATGGCTTATTTTGACTCTTCTCAGCTGCGGTACATAGATATCGTTTCCTGTTTTTTTTCCTTAAGATCCGTCAGTAAACCCATGAACGAATTCATTTCTTCATATTGTTGCAACCTCTCCAGTGGTGTTGTGTTGATTGTGTGATTCACCACGAACGGGATGCGCGCGAAGAACAAAAATATATGTATGTGGCGCGAACAAGCAATAATAGAGTGATCATGGCATGTGAACTCTATTGTTGTTTGCTGCCACAGTGCGAAGCTTCGCGCATATGCCGCTCGGGATTTCCGATCGCAACAATATTATAAGCAGCTCTTTAAATCCACTGCTATGTCGAACCAGATCTCCAGCCAGCTGATGAGCAGCCATTCGTTTGTCCCCTCATGCACAATTGTCAAACGATGCACTCCAAAGAGAGGTTGATGGATTGGACAGTGATGGACGATATATCAACTGTCTGTTCCTCTGCGTCACACTCACAAGCCACAGAAAAAGACCACACCCCATTTGTGTCAGCAGGAATGGAAACGACCGACACCGGTGTAGATGTGGTTAAGTCGGATTCACGCTGTTCTTTTCTAGGAGGGTGGGTGTCGACGCCTGGAATGAAATTGCTGAGTTTCGTAGTGTTCTCCAACCACTCCGCATTCCATCGGTGAACTGTCCAGTGCGTCGCGCTTTTGTTTTTATTGTCAGACTGATGGTTTGTTGTGCGGCGGGTACAAATTGGTGTCAGGATTTGAGATGCCGTGAATTCCCATCCGGTGAACAGTTGAGAGCTGAATGGAGCAAGTGTCAGCGCTCCATGGCACAGCGTGCTAGAGGCAATGTGGCTCCTTTGCGCTGAACCGCAGCAAGGTTGGATGCCCGCGAGGATGAGAAGATTGTCCGATAGTGCAGGATGCAGGCGTCCAGTCACAGTTCGCATGGCGTCTTTAGCGACAGGATCACTGAAGCAGGTGTGAGTGCTGCGGCACTAGAGAGGAGCGCAGTGCTTTGCTATTGAATGGACAGCAGATAAGGTGGCTGTGCGCAATGGAGTTTCCCCAAGCCGCCCCAAAAGTGCGATGCGTGATGCGAAATGGCTTTTTGCGCAATGGCTCGGGGTGTCGGCGATACGATAGCGTCTTATCCAGCGTTACTCCGAGATATTTGGACTCGGAGCAAAAGGGCACGATTTCTTCATTCACGTGGACATTCAGCTCACCCTGATGTTCCTTGTTGTCAAAATAGAAGATTGTTGACACCGTGTTTGTATTGCTGAGCTTTAACTTCCTGTTCTTGACCTATATATTCACCTATATTTGCCATGTCGTTGCTGAGCACTCCTTCCACTGCTTGCCAGTCTGCATCAGCATGCATGATTGCTAGATCGTCGGTGAACGCATAGTTTCTGGAGACGGTGATGGGCAAGTCAGAAGTGTAGATATTAAAAAAAGAGGTGATAGGACAGATGTAAAGCCATTTATGAAGGGTCGTAACCTTCTCGTAGATTTGTTGTTACCGGTGGTAGGGATGAAGCTGCACTTACCAAACAGCTCCATGAGCATGTGCCTGTTAGATGAGAATTGCAATAGCGTGTAGGTAAGGCCGCAATGCCATATAGTGCGGTGGGCAGTTGTGAGATCGACAAACACAGCTCATGCCTTTTTCGCCAATAAGTTTACTTCGATGTCTTGTGCCAGCACGGTAAGCAAATCTACGATCGACCTTAATTTAAATTAATATGACATGGGAAAAATCAAAGGGATTCTTTTGAGAACCCTATTCTCATGGTAAAGTTTGGTGATCGTCTGATATTGCAGGGTATAACCTTTCTAAAAAATTTCTTCAAAGATTGAAGGGGTGGAAACCACCTACACTTGCTGTGATTTTGTCAATTTTGATAATTTTGCCACTAGCTCCAAAGGATTCATAGTTTTCTATGACGCAAACTTTAGATACAAAAATCTCAGTTTGCACAAACAACATTGGCGTCAACTTTCAGTAAATCTTAGTGCTATGCATATACGTCGATTTGCGAATGTGTAAATAACAGCAAAAGCAAGGATGTTGTACTACGCCTAATCAGATGAACAACATAAAATGTGTGGGAACATAGTCTGACTGCATACCACGCGTTATACTGTTTTTGTATCAAATCATCAATAATATTTGGAGCGACAGGTGTATGTTGTAACGATATAAAAACGATGACATGACAAAGGACTTACCTAATTGCCAGGCACACAGTAAAATTTTGAATAATATGAGCTTTTAAACAAAAACTGAAAAAATATTCCGTGTCCTTTGCATCTCGGACCCTCCTTAAACAAGTGAAAAAGCACTTGGCTCAATAAAAGTTACATATTAACTTTCCTGGTAAGCATTTTATGGCGAAAAGATGGAACATAGGGGTGTGATCGAAAAGTTAAAATCATGTAAGTTTTTATCATGCGGTAATTGTTTACTTTTTTATTCTTTCTTTAAAAAATTTCCAATAAGAAGTAATTCGCAATTGCCAACTTTTTTCATATTTGTCGCTGAACCCAAAAGCAATGAACATTCAACTGCGCAAAATAATATATTTCACCCACGTGGAGGAAGGAATATTTCTTCCAGAGGTCGTTTCACCTTTCTGATGTTGTCAGAATGCTCTGGTGAAGATGGCTGTGGATTGTGATCTAAACGTAATAGAGCATTAATCTGATTTTGTAGACACATTCTAAACCAGGGTCTCCAAACGGTTTTGTCCGAGGGCCACATAAGTTATTGCACAACAGTTCGAGGGGCGGACATCTTACGTAATGTGATTCTTTCGGGATATGTTACATTCCACGAAATCAACATATTTTCGTACATATATTATGTTTTCATTATTGACAAAATGTCTTCTCGGGCCGAATGAAATGGTTACGCGGGCCGCATTTGGTCCGCGGGCGGTAGTTTGGAAACCCCTGCTCTAAACTGAAAACAATTCTAGTAACAGGTATCAACATTTTAAAGTGATTTTTAATTTTGATTTTTTCTAATTTTTAATTTTAATGTTTTGAAACAGATAGGAAGTCCGATGAGTACAAACACACACTATCTCCACAACGCAGGTTGATGAAAACAGACACAANAGGACATTTTATAATGGTGGTGGAGGTACGAACCACAGGGTAATGGATACTTAACACAATTGTTCTCTTACCAGTGACACTTGATACAGCACTACATCCAGAGTAGGCAACTGAGTCTTTACCTGGCCAAGGCCAGGTAAAGTACAAATGTGTTGTGGCATGCCCACGCCCTCAAACAAACACTGTAACGTCCGAGCACTCAGTCACAAAGTAAAATGCGGTTGTAGTGTTCAAAGAATAAGGACAAATATAAACAATCTGACTGCATCAAAGCGTGCAACAATACATTGCTAGACTTTCTGCATCGTTCAAGAAACACGTAAGCTACACACTTTTTCTCAATTATGCCTGAAACGTAGGAATGTTGCACTGAATCTGATAACTACTAACACTCTTTCTCCACGGCGAGCCCGATCCATTCATTTCTGCATTCGACGTGTCTCGAGTTAGTTTTCCGTTCACGAATTAAACGAACGTCGATCACGTTACGTCTCCGTGTTTGCTCAGACATAGAAACTACGCCGGCACACATGTATTGAAATTGATTGAAAATACATAATTTTGAAAAACATTTTTCGATTGTTGAAATGCAATAGACAAATCCAAACAGGAATGAGTATTTCTCAAAGGATGGTGTCCAATAGAAAACCTTCAACAACTTCGAAGCTATCTCCAATTTTACATTCACTGCATGAAATCAATCTTCAAGAACGTTTCTTCATCAAGGCTCACTTGTATTTGATAAATCCTGACCAATTCTACCTCCCAAACCGATGAAAAGTTAGAGCAAAATTTGGACAGGCATAGTAGGTCATGGTGAGTAGTTGCCCCAGCTGAGAATATAATTCTTGAAATTAGGAGTTACGTCAGCTTAAAATATGATTCTTGAAAGTTTGAGCATATTTGGCATACATTCATTGAAGTGCTTTTTGTTAAAACTGTTTGCAATACAAGTTTAAAAAAATTATATAAAAATTTTTTGTTGAAATTTGTGTTGCAAATATGCAAATTCCTTAACCGTTTAGAGACGGCTCATAGACACAATGAATGTTTTCTCATGATTTTTTAAGCTTTTGTCCACTTGCCATATCTGTAATAAGACCAAAAATAATTTTATTTTTTGAAATTTTGCTGTACTTGTGTGTTTTATTTTGTTCCTATTTTGGGAACGTTGGTGTCTACTGCTACTGGAAAATATATAAACTAACCAAATTTCGGCTTTGCAAAATCATTGAGAAAATGCTTGTATTTCTTCAGTAATAAGACTATTTACTAAAGTTTGAACTGCGTTTCCGTAGATTTGAAACTCTTCACACATATGTTGCACATAAAATACGCTGGCTTGCTTTTCATAGCATGACAAAGCCAAAACACCAACTGCATAAAACAACCACATACACATACAAAATGCAACAGCTTGTTGTGAACGCAAACTGTTAAGAAGATAGAATGAACCGGGCAATGTGTTCCTGCTCGTTTAAAACTTTTAATATGGAGTAGAAATGAAGTTTAGCTGCAATGTATGAGGTTTGGGAGAAGCAGCACCTTTTTTAACGCAAGTGTTCCCAGGACAAGTAAAACTCAACAAATCCACTAACATCACACAACGTATTCCGTGCGACCGAAATAAATTTGTCATGACCATGCCTTTACTGATCCTATCTTAGCGACTTTCTGCGAACAACACACGTAGATAAGATGGGGCGCCACGGCCGTGGAAAATATGAGACAGGATCGCAAAAGTTTGCGCTTTATTTCGAGATGATTTTTTACCCGAATTAGCAAAAGTAAGAGCACAAGTAACAGCCGTTTGGCAAACAAACCAAGTAAAACACTGCGATGAAAATAAAACGTGGTTTCAGACACTCAAACACGAATGTTATTCCATTCAACCGAGATCATAATTAAGTGCACCAGGATTTCTTTTGTTAATTGCAACCACGGATAATCCTTTAGTTGAGGCACAAGCCCGACTGCTGAAAACACATTTCGAGTCGACAAATTTGGCAAGAAAGTGGACGGAAAATGCACGCGAACCGGATAATATGACTACGAATATGATGCATCAGTAAGGACTCCTATTCTTGGAGGAGCTATGCAACACTTTTCATTTTTTATCCACTTACAGTTAGGACTTTTNCACTTTTACAAGGAGCTTACAAGAAAAATCTAGAGGGTACTAGGAGACGAAGGTTCGTTTTCATCNNTTCACAAAAATTATTTTTCGGATGCTCATTTACGACCCATGGCGGCGCAGTTGCTCACATACCACTNAGGAAATCACAGCAAAATCTGTGGCTGNGATAGATATGTACAGCGACCTTCTTTGATTTTCTAATCGCCTTGCATTCTTGGGCAAAGTAGTGCAACAGTAGATATATCATAAAATAGGGGAAATTTTGTAAACCAACCTTATTACGCCATTGCTAGAAAAAAGTGCAAAGCAAGGCCCATATGCAGCGATAATCAACCTACCCACAATTCAACTACTCTAGAAGTTTCCAATTTTTTGTGTGCGACCCAAATCTAAGTTTAATGAACATCTCGTGACCCAAGCCTCAAAGAACGTATTCTGACATTAACAATTTTACTCCAAAATAGTACCGTAATCAGTTGATCTTGACTTCTGAATTTACCAACCACGTCATCTTTTACCACATAGCTGTTAAAGTTCCCGGATGAATTATGAATGATGGAAAAATTCAGAATAAGCTGAAAGAGGTTGAAATAACGTGAAAAGAGGTGCATCAACGTTTTTGTGGTTCGCCTAACTGCATGCTTGCACTCCTCGCACCTGAGAAATACAGTTGCAANGGAAATCAGCAACACTTTCCCTCGACGATGAAAATGAACCAGACAACGTCAGAACCAAATCAGGATTCCGTCACCTTGANTTGACCAACTATGGCAAAGAATGCACANGAANTTCCTAAAGGAAATGTGCAACAGCTTTCTACTGCAACGGAGAAGGAAAGCTTCGCCTTAAAGAGGGAGGAATGTTACGACGGAATCGACATTGCATGCTACCCATCTTAACATCAACCATACAGGAAAGCAAAATTCGGTTTGGATCAAGATGATTTAAACATACGCTGAATCACCTGTAAGCACACGTAGGCTACAGGACAAGAAGCCGCGTAAAAGAGGACTTTGGCCTCTGTCGATTGGGATTCGACTGATTGACATTGTCACATGCTGTTGCTCACCAACACATATCTAAATGCCTGAAAGTCTGACTCAACGCTGAAAATAACGACTTGCGTCGTTTCAGGTCATACTGTGAATGTCGAAGTTTTCTTTCCAAAAATTGGCAAAAAGAGAGCCAACGGAACAAACATACGCTGAGCGCTGTGATTGTGAAGAATGGGACGTTTGACGTCATATATTTAGAACGGAATTTTATTATAATGGAGCAGGTAAGACTTCCGTCACAGCGTGTGGCAATGGTGACTCTACAGTGCATGCCTTCCAGCGTCAACGAAAGTGTCACGCGACATTGCTACACGTTGTGGTAATTTCTTACTATTTCACAGGGTGATTTCATAATTTATCTGCATTTTTACGTTGCTGAACATTCATAGCAAGAAACGTCACTGCATTATCGTGTCTTTCAGTTTTCTTTGTCATGCCACTATACTCTCCATCCATTTAACGTACTTCTAGCTCACGATTGTCGTCTGCTTGTTTCGTTCAACTACAGAGAATACACGCGAACCACAAATCTTAAGCTCCTGTGTAAACTATGAGCATGTTGTTCAAGATAAAGGTCGCAACCTAGATTACATCGAATTGAATTGTAAAGGTGCGTGAGCGGGTGCGAAGAGCGCTAGTAGTTGCGAAACCTAAGCCGAATGAGTCATTCGGATCCCTAAGTGTTATTGCTCTGTATCTCTACTGTGTGGCCCTTTGTAGATGCCCGAGGGACTCATCTACTTGTAGGTTTGTGTCGAACCATTCAGGATCAGCCGGTTTTTCAACAGAGTAGGTCAACAGCAGTTAATGTCATCTTGCTGACGCAAGATATTGAGGACAACTTTTTGGCTAAGACGAAGGCCAGAGCTGTATTTGTCGATCTTGCAGCAGCCTAAGGCACTGCATGGTATCGCGGCTTCACCTGCAAGTTACTGTCATTACAACCTGACAGGCACATATTCCGCATGATCATTGAGATTGTTCGCAAACGCAGCTACACCTTCCCACCCGCATCAACAAACGGAGAAGGTTATCAAATCTAAAAAATGGCGTCACACGGGGATTTGTCTTGACAACCCTTCTTTTCAACATCTACACCTCAGATTGCCAATCACAGTCTCCAAAAATCAAAAAGTATGCATACGCTGACGATCTAGCAATCATGCACACAGATGGAGACTGGCAAGCAGTGGAAGGAGTGCTCAGCAAGATCAGGCGACTATGGGTCTATAGTTCCAGATGCGAAAGCTAAAGCTCATCGCTGCAAAAACAGCATTGGCACTTTTCCATCTCAACGACAAGGAAGCTAAACATGAGCTGAAAATCAATTTCACATACGAAAGACTGCTCTTTTGCCCACCTCGGAGTATCTTTGGCCAGGACGCTCATGTATCGTCGACACCTCGAGCCACTTGACACAAAGCTGACATCACGCATCGCACTCTTGAAGCAGCTTGCTGACTTGGGCTGGGTGGAAAACACCAACCTTAGTCATGGTCCATTCAACAGCAGAACACTGCGCTCCTGTTTGGTGCCGTAGTGCTCACACCCGCCACATGGATGCTGTCATCAGCGACGTCCGGCGATCTGTGACTGGATGCCTGCGTACTATGCAGGCAATCTTCCTATCCTTGAGGGCATCTAACCTGCTGAGTTCGGCGCAAAGAAGACACACTCTCTCTTGCACGTCTTTCCATGGATCCCGGACATCTGCTCTATTAAGGTCTCAGTCTCACCCTTTCACCGGGTGGGAACACACGGTATCTCAAATCGAGACACTCATTTGTACCCGCCGCACAACAACTCCTCAGTTCATTAGACAATATCAGCAGACGTGCGGTGCTCTGGACGGATCATCGATGGACTCCGGAGTGGTTGGAGAGCACTGCTAGTGCTGGCACTTTCTTCCCCGACATCGACATCCACACGCCCGGAATGGGCTACCAGCAACACCGTGAATCTGGGTTTAACCATCTCCATACCGGTGTCGTACGTTTTCGTTCCTGCTCGCACAAAAGAGTGTGGTTTCGCCTGCGCCTTGTGAGTGTGGTGTAGAGTAATGGAACGTTGACCATGATGTCGTTCACTGTCCATTCAATCGATCATGCCATGGAGTCAGTGGCGTGCAGAGGTCTGGTGATGCCCGGGGCGACTGTTCAATAGTATACCCCCTACAGATTCTAATACTGAGTAGTGGCCTATGCAGGGCCATCGCCAGCGAGGGGGGCAGTGGTGCCCGGCCCCCACATTTGAAATCGGTGCCCCCTCATTTAAAGTTTGGCCCCCCAGTTGCTGCATACAGCCAATGCTGTATTTTAAAAATGTGGCACCCCTTCTGGTTTTTGGCCCCTCCTTCGGGTGCTTGGCCCCCCCTGCTTCTAAAACCTGTCGACGGGCCTGGGCCTATGGTATTCACTGCTACTAGATATACGCTGTTTGTGACGTAACATAATGAGGTCAAATTCACGTTTCCATACCGCCGTTTTGGCGAATTTTGTTGACACAACATGCATGTTATTATGACGCACTTTCCGTGCACGTTGTTGGACAATGTGTCACTGTAACGAACATAAATTTTTAGCATTCCAAGTTAGTAGACCGGAGCAAAACACAGCACTCAATGCCCAGACAGAGCAGTTCATGACTGAAAAAATATCCGGCAACGCATTAAAACAGGTGGGCAGAACACACTCAGTGCTATGTCAGCCCTGTTTGCAACTGTAAAAATATAAGTCTGCGCATTAAAACAGTGGAGTGAAACACATTCAAAACGCTACGACAGGGCAGTTCTCAACTGCAGAAACATAAGCCTGCGCCAATGTCTCGTCGAGTAGCAGCTGAACAGAGAAGGTATGCGGCTGGGATGGTGGACACACAGGTTTGACAGTTTGAAATTAAGCTAAATTACACAAGAATTGAGAATGTGCATAAAATACGCACGAAAACTTTCATTCCTTATTTTGTGGCTGTTACATGTACATTTTTTGGGGGGAAATAGAGATACGGACTTGTGTGAGCCGTTACGATCAATCCGCCTGAACTCAAAATTAATGACGAAGCTCGACACGATGCACATATTGCAAGCACAGGTGCGCGTCTGCATTAGCGCGCACCCAGGGTTGCCACATCAAAAAACGAAACGGGAAACTAGTGATGCATCAAAGAGTCAGCTAAATCAAGCAAGTTGAAATTGGACAGTTTTGAAGTTTGGCTCAGAAAATTAAATTAAACGTACATAATTGTTTCTTTCAATCCTTTTTTTGTGGTTTTCCCTCGATCGCACGATCTGGAAAAAGTCACATCACTATCAGAATGATTGGGTGTGCGCCGCACACCTAGAGTATAGGTCCCTTCCAGAGCCTTTGAGAAATATTTAACCAGGAGGTACGAAGGATGATACCGGGACCCCTGGCTTCTGGAGCCCTCATTGAAGTTTGTATAGCTTATTTGCATAGTAATCAGAATATACAGAAGATAAAACAGCTGCCACGCTAAGATTTAGAAGTAGATTGATTNTTATGCTGCTAGCAGGCTTCCACTATTAATTTTAGGCTCGATTAGAGANAAACGCTGCGTGCCTTNTTTCATCCTCACGGACCCCAGTACCTACCTGGCACGGATACAACGTACCTCTTGTACTCCCCTTTTGTAGGCCCTGGTCCCTGGTATTGAAGAATGTGAAAATTACTGGCATTTGTATACGTAAAAACTAGTGTTGACAAAAAAAACAAGTTTCGAAAAATTAAATCTATGCAACATGATTTAGTAGCCTTACAACAGGAAATATCATCTATTTACAGCATTTAATTTTTTGTAATTTCACTCTTTGAATGGCCCCCCTGCCTTGGATGCCCGTGGCCGCCGCTCCGTTGGCCCCCCTCTGCGCGCCACTGCATGGTGTGCATGGTCCGACTGCTCTGGATGACGAGTCAATCGAATGGCTGCTAAACACCTGCTCTGAAATCTAGTGCAGCCTAGCACTGGATTGAAAGAACTCGCTCAAACGATGAAGAAAACCAAGTGAAGGAACCTTCTCAAAACTTCCATCCGGAAATTAGCAGGAAACAACAGGTCTCACGACACAAGGCGAGAGTTGTTTGTGAGCTCATTTCTGTAGCAGAGCCGTCTCGAACCACGTTATGTCATTGATTTGCAAAGCCAATTACATTTTAACGTCGTTGAACTTTGTTAAATTTTCAAAAAATGCAACAATGCTGCGAAAACAAGCCACTTTAATCTCACCTGCTTCACTTGTGCTCTTGATTGTTGCTTGCGATGTTTGTGAACTTGCTTGAGTGGCAGACCTGTCTTGAACCTCGCTATGCTCTGTTTTTGCAAAACCAATTTATATTAAAATTTATTAA
>JGI24158J21664_10003467_pt1 | contig 19797 bp, 14 predicted proteins | sample Ectturendosymbi3_FD_21664 | JGI IMG/M metagenome (IMG submission 21664) | reverse complement strand
GTCGAATTAGGGCTATTTATTTAAGAATATATTTTGTCTGTAACTAAGCGAAATATTATGAGTCAAAGACCAAGAGACATAGGCCGAAAGTATTAAGCGGCAGCCAAAAGAGGCCTAAAGCTAAAGAAAAAAAGACCAAAGCAGAAAAAAAACAAAGCTGCGTTGGACAAGTATTTAAACCACTGAGGGTATACCCTCAATGCCACACTACATTCAAGATGGCGACAACGTAGGCAGCCAGCCTGGTCATGTTATACCAGATAGTAAAAGTGGAAGTTTATGTACCGGAAATGATACAAGTCTATTCTTTTTGTTACTCATGTTGTTGCATAGCATTTGCCACCAGGTTTCAAATCAATCAGATGAATTCGATCTGGCGATTATTTTATTTGCATGCCCTGAGATGCCCTGAAGAAGCTTACTTGAATAGGTGGGCGAAAAGTCGGCAAAATAATAAGATAAACGCCAGAAGATCGAATTTATCTGATTGAGTGATACAAGTCGTTTCGAAACTGTTGATTCAAACAAAAAAGGAACCTCGTCGGATGTGCATCTGGTGAGACATGCGACCAAGAACACTCAAAATGTGGATGAACAAATAATCCTGCTACTTAGCCAGGTGTCATGCAGTGGCGTAGCCAGACCAAAAATTTGGGTGGGTTCAAAATGTTTGATTTTAGGAGAATAACACTATTTCGTTTGGAAAAACGCCTCTTAAAGCACAAAATGGCTATATTTTCTAAAAATTTGGGGGTGGGCCATAGCCCCTTTGGCCTCCCTGGCTACGCCTAAGGTGTCATGAGTCGGAATCTTAGGGGCTACCCTGGACTATTTAGCCCAAATAGGGCCACCTGCAATCACAATAGAAGTTTTCGAAACGAGAGTGATAGGACACAGTTATCTCAGCTGCAAAAGATTACCATCAAATGATGAAGCGGTAGGTCATCCATGGCTATTATTCCTGGCCCGGAAAAATATAAGACTTTTGCTACTACTGCAAACTTTTTAGCTCTGGATATGCACTATAGCACAGCACTTAATACCTCTCCTCTCTGCAGGTACTACACTCGTACTTTCCTTCTGATTACGTAGGCACCGGGTCAGAGAGAAAGTATTAAACGAGGGTTGTTATTCTTTTATTTATTGGGTTTTATGACGCTGTCCATTGAATTATTTGCTGGAGAGGTCTCACCTTTGTAACATCACTGATTTCTATCATTAACCTGCGCCTTGATGTACCCCATCAAAAATTTCTACACACCACTGAGTGGGGCCCCGCAAAAGTGTTTCAAATCGAGCCCCGCACTTGCTAACGCCGGCCCTGTGTACAGCAAAATATTGTCGCAACACCCCAGCTAACCATATGTGAAGTAAGCCCAATGCAAACACTTTTTTCCAAGTGAAACTCACGAGAAACTGTTCTAGCTGATTTAACTAACATCTAAAGCTTCAACAAGCAAGCACTGTAATCTGACGATCTAGTTGGAAGAAATCAAACGTAAGATCCACATCAAAGACGCTACAAATTTGCCCACTAAGGCTCATATTCCAGAAAGCGTAATCCACTAACCGTTTACTACCAGAGACCACTGTGCAGCAGTGACTAAGGCTACAGTAGTTCAGAAAAGACTAAATGATTTACTGCTACAACAACTTTGACAACGGAAACCCCCACTGATAAATTAAATAACGAAATTTTATAAATCAAAACTCTACCTTTACTATAAATCACTACAGAACAACAAAGTAAAGTAAAACTCGGTTAATCCGGATTCGATTTGACTGACGATTTTATCCAGTTTAAGCGAAGATCCGGATTAACCGAAGATAGTGGTTTTTAACCTGACGGCGTCTAAGTACTGAGATATTGGTGAAAATTACTTAAATTGAATATATTTACGACTCAACAGCAGACTTTCGCAGAAGCAAGACGAATTTATTGATGCTTTTACAGTGGTACATCAGAGTAGTTACCGCCAGAGTAGTCCAGGCAGTTATGAACAATCTCAAGTTCATAATTTTAGATTACTTAGCTGCAAAGAAATCTTGGGTTTTGGACTGACGCAGAGATTTCTGCGGCTGGTCCATAAGCAGGCACTCTATTGGAGGGTAATGCCCTCCAGCCATGTTACCGAGTACAATACACTCAGGGACAATGTTCTACACAAGTACACTCAACACTGATCAATAGACTGAAACCCTGCTGCGGCGGCGTGCCTTGAGCGTTATGTTCAACACAAGCCATTGTTCGCGTGTGACGCAATAATCGTCTCTGCGATTAGTTGAATGTTGCACGCAGTTGCGGCGGTTGTTATTATAATTCTAAATGCTCGTTGGTGATCGTGAGCACGTTTGTGTTGCGTCTGAAAGCTGCTGAATCTTTCCTAGAGACAAAAATCCGGATTACGAGATGTGAAAAGAGAAAATTTTATCCGGTATTGGCCAAGAACCGAATTAAAAAATCCGGATAAACCGAAGATTTTTACAAAATAAAATCGTTAGAAATCATTCGTACCCCCAGATTTATCCGGTTTTGGCGAAGATCCGGATTAACGGAATCTGGATTAACCGAGGTTTACTGTATATACTGTAGGAGAGGGCCGTAGCCAAGGTGGACACGTAGGCCACTGTAGCAAAATGACGTCAATTTATGAATGTTTCTTTAAACTCATGAGCAAAGCGAGGATCCCGATTTCTTATCACCCCTATCAAAATGTCTGGCTACACATAGCTGCTATAAATCTTTCTATAAAGAACAATGAGTCGTCATGGGAACGAGTTGCGCGGGGCCCCCAAAAGCGCGGGGCCCTAGGCCATGACCTATTTTGCATATGCGTAAATCCGTCACTGGATGAAAGTTTTTAATAGCTAACTCAGTATTTTGATGATCCTTTCCTACTTTCTCGCTTGATAGTCTAAAAATAAAAGGAACAAACCTGAAAGACCAGGCAACTTTACGCTTTTTGCTCTTTAGCCAACTTTTGCAATAGGCAGTGAGTAGCAATTTCGTCAAATGGTTTGCATGACTCTGTAAGAGATCCACGCCACAAAGTTAGCAGCATGTCAATTTCGATAAACTCACAAAAAATAGCATCGGTGGCGGAACGGTTTCAATTTACTTTGCCATACAGGATGCAATATTTTTAAGGTATTTTGACAGACAAAAACGGTCTCTCAAAGTACGGTAAAGCAGTCTTTACGATCTCCACCAAAATACATTAAAACCTTGCTTTCCACCCATCCCGGTATTAAGATAAAATAGTAGCGGTCTCTTAAGATGTGTTAATAGTCATCCAGGTCAAACCTCAAAAAACTCTGGAGAGGATGCATGTGTGTTTTGGGAGTGGTCTTATATATAAAATACAGTAATTTCAAGATGCCGTCAGAAGTCGAAAATCTACCGTTTGAAAGGATCTCAACATACTTTATATGCATTAAGCGTCGCACAAATGCATTAAATCGTAAGACAGTTTTTCGCATTGTGGTTTACACGGAAAAAAGGACGTAGTTCGTACAATTATGGCATTTCTGTTTCTTTCAAGGCACTTTTGCGTTAACATACCGATTCGAACTTAAAATGTTTTGCTAATAAAAGTTCTCCAACACCAAAATCATGAGATTATGTTGGTTCTAAATAAGCTTGTTTGGATATCACTGAACTCTTCTGCAAATATCTGAATGTAAAAAACAAGGTGCCAGGCCTGAGTTCTGCTTTATAATAAGTTTTTTTTGGATAATTTGCACGGAAGCAAAACTAAGGCATACTGCTGTGTGCAGCAGGAAAGGTTAACTCCAGATATTCGTGGTTTTTGTGGTTTCAAGGGCAATTTGCTTAGTTTGCTGCTTGTCCAAAGATTGAAATATGTGCTGAACCTTTATGTTCCTAACTTTTCTCTTCAGTTCTTACAGGCGCATGTGTAAGGTAACAAAAATTATCAGCCCTCTGCGCAAATAGCATAGCCGAGCCGCAGACATCCTTGTGAGCGATTGGCTTTACTCTGTACACATCGCGGAAAGCTTCCCGACGAATGCTTAAATAATAGTTGCTGTAGTGCAAATGGAACCGCCCTTTGAAATAAACTTTTCGTGACAAAGAAAACAAAAAGATTTTTCGAAGATAACGCAGCAAGGCTTTTCCCAAAGATTTGCAGCCTCACAACAGGTTCAGATGGACTGCTAAAGAGCCTGCAGATCAGCAAAAACATCAGACCACAATCTTTACGGTTGCCTTGCGCATTCAATGGTTTGCTCGACTGTCGCTCGAAAAGCAAATTTTTGTGGAAGTCAAGCGCAAGCGAGTTGATGTTTTGAATCAGATATATCGGTCCGGAACCACTTCCACCAAATGCGAACAAAAACCGTAGGCTCTTCAAGCGCGCGAGCAGGTGGGCAACGGTCATAAATATTCACCCTCGAGGTAACACAAGCGCTGTTTCGATCTCTGTGGTATTCATTGGTATACGTTTTCACACTTAGTGTACTTGGTTTTTGTGGTTGGAGGAGGACATCCGGACAGCGGAGGAAGTTTATTTAAGTGTGAGGAGAAGACATTATGAAATGCAGTTGTTCTATGAGAGCATGTATAACATTTTCAAAGAGCGAAGATGCAAAGTCGAAGTTATCTTTTTGTAAGTTCGTCAATCACCCTTGGACAGTCAATGCCGAGCCTAGACGATTAGCACAGTGGTGTAGCCAACAGCAGTTGAAGGAACACGATCACTTGAGCTGTAAGTTTTCTCGTAATATTATGGAAGTATGAACTTTAATCAAATTGGTTATACACCTGAAGATATATCTACGAAAAAATAAAGAAACGAATAACTTTACTGAACAATAAAGAACAGTAAAGCAATGGTAACCTAAATGCGAGGTGACAGTACGCTAAGATGACAGCAGAACAAAAGTCAAAACTTCGTTAAATGCAAACCAATTTTAAAAAGACTTACTGCATCTTTGGGTAGATTCTTGCTGTATCCACTATTTGGTTATCACCATTTAAAAAAATAATGTTTTCATTAAGCGGTGATAAAAGATCTTTATTCTTATTTTTATGTCGCAGCGGAATACATCTTGCGCGGGTCGCTAATGTCGAAAATTTCTTTTTTTAGTGGAGGTCATAAAGTCAAAATTTGCGTGCGATTCGCAGCATTCTTTGAACTCATTGTGTTTTAAGATTCAAAACATACACTTTCCCCCTTAACATGATATGCTATTAACACAAATCATACTTCTTCGTAAACAAGGAGGGGGTGTTTTCGTGCATGTCGACCAGTTTTATTGCGGTTGAAACAACCCCTGTTGCGATCATTTGTAACAAACAAGTTGTTATCAGGGTCTGTCAGTTTGTCACACACTGTGAAGTGCTTTCATGTCGATGAAAGATAGTTTGAAGTACCAAAACAATTTGACTCAAGTGAATTTTTATTGCCATAAATTGGTATGCCCTCTCAATCTGCTTACATTTTTCATCCTTATGAGCAACTAAAGTTGTGCATTATTGAATGACAAACTTAACAGTTGTAAGCAGCATTTGAAACTCAATATACAAAGTTTAAACATTTGGACGCGATTGTCCTGGAACGATAGTGTTTTTAATAACCTTCGTATCAGCATGTCTCGTGTTACAAAGTATAGGTATTTCAAATTTATTTCACAGATACGGCCAATTCAAACAAATGGGAGGATCCCAAAATATGCGATCTTATTATTTTTCAAAACTTATCCTCCTTTTTAGAAAAAGACACACTTGGACGGTTATTTTCATGGCTATGATGGTTGTCATTAGTGCGTTGCTGCGTTTTTTACAACATTTTTCAGCTGATAACTATGTGCGTTGTTGTTTAGCTCTGTAAAAAAAGCGTTCTTCTTTCAATTTCCGAATAGCAAAAAATTATTTTCCTATCAGTGAATTCATTGACATTTGGTGTACACAGATTATAGCACAAAATATGTATCATCACACGAACATGCAACTTTGAAAATTCTTTTCTACGCTTATGAACTTTTATTTCTAAACACAGCGACAACTAAACCGAGGCTTGTAGTTGACCTTTGATCTGCTCCATAGATTGGCAAAATTATAAACATCTTCAAACAAATTTAGCTCCAGAATTTTTTTCCTTGCTGGTGGTTCCGCTTCACTTCATTACAGAAGTTAAATTTTAAGAAATCGCAATGGTTTTGTTCCTTAAAATACTGCGAGCGGCATGGGTAATTCATTTGTCGCTGGTCAGCTGTGACTTTTGCGAGGAAACGAACATTGCGAGTCACAAAGCGTGAAATAGAATCTTTCTTCATGACAGTCAGGTGACAGATGGCACTAATGTGAAAGAAAATGGGTAGTTCTGCGACGATCCTGACTTGTCAGTTGGAGCTAAAATTCTCAGCAGTGGCTCAAAACAACGATTCGGATATATAAAATTTGCGATTTATCTTGTTTCATATATAGGGCTATCACATTTTCATCACCCAAACCTTGATCACCTTTTTTAAGCTAGGTAGAAGCTGCTAAAAATAGCAATATCTTGAGAAACGCAACGCTCTATAACAAGCAAACATTTGGTTCAATCGCTGTCGTGATAGGCAGAAACACAAACAGCAAATAGAAGCGTAGAGGACACCATAAAAATGCTACTATTTATTCGACAAGCCATGCGGTTCTGGGCAATGGACATGACTGCAACTGGCCATGGGATAGCAGTTCGAAAGTTTTTCAGTTTTTGGTAAACTGAAATACCCTTTTGTCATCTTCATTTTCAAATTCACTCTGGTCTGGAGTGGCTACCCAGCTGTTGATCAGGCTTTTGGTTAGATTGAACTGTTTTTAAGAGCAGTGAACTGTCTGAAGAGGCAGCCATAAAACACAATCAGGTTAGTATGGGGAACCGTTAGGCAGGTAGAACAAATTTCTCATCTCTGTCAGCCCCTGCAGCTGAACCTAACCTCCAAGCACTGACCACATTTTTCTTGTGACTTTCTAGGAGTGTGGTCTACTGATGACTGGGCAATTCGGTGACACGAGAACATGCCTGGGTTTGCTTTGAACTTTCCTAAAGCGATCATTCCTCTCGTTGAAGTTGTGCCACACAAGTTAATAAAGGCCTAACCCGGAGAAGAAAGGCTAAGCAAGCAATTTTCATAAATGGGTTTATGGAAAATCGTAAAAGCGACGTGCTCTTCACAAAACCAATGCCAGAAATCACTCCGTGATTTCGACCCGCGACATCAGTATATCTGCTGGAATGTCCATCTCCGGACTATTGCGCGTGTCAGGCTCACTTGCGGTGTCAGACGGTTCAACTTCAACATGTAAACATGGGGTCTAGTTCCATTAGCGGCCTGCAGCGTGGCGCCGAGGAAGAGATCAAATTGTCCAGGAGTGTCACAAACACCGACCTCCTAACAAAGCATATCGTCTGGCGGTATTAGATGATGAAATCATGAACTCGAAGTATATCCCGAAGTCTAGCTTATCTGAACGATATATCCACAGAGATCGACTTGTACGATTCGACGGTGAGCCCATCGCAGATAATAAACCACTCAAAAATCTCAATGAAAAGCCATAGTCTATAGCAGGAATTCCCAACCTGGGGTACATTTACTTATTCGAAGGGGTACATTTAAGGTTAGCAATAGAAGAGAAAAAAACATTTAAGTACCATTTATTTCCAAATATTTATACATATATCAGTGAATAATCTTTTCAAAAATCATTATATGTTTTTTTCTATGAACAATAATGATAAAATATTTCGTCATAAGAAATTTTAGGGGTACATATTATTCTGTTGAAAAGCTGAAGGGGTACATGCTAACCTGTTGCATGCTGAAGGGGTACATGGTAAGAAAAAGGTTGGGACCCCTGGTCTATAGAAAGGAATCCTTTCCCACCAAACAATCAGACACTGAGAGCTTGCAGAATATATTTCATCTACTAGGTAGGCATCATCAGCTCTTATTGAAACAAAATCTTTCATTCAAATGAAAACTTTTATTCAAATGAAAAACCATAGCTTATATTAAATAAAATTTTCAAGGAGCCGAAAGAAAATTTTGGCATTTTAGCGTTTTCAGAGGACACATTATTTTTTTGGACCTTTACTTTTTTGCCTTCGAGTTTAAAAGACTATCATTTACTTCATCATTTTAAGTGAGTCGTGAAGTTGGGGATGGCACTTCATTACTTGAAAGTGTTTGTGAAAGTGTACTATTTTTATTGATAGAATATTCAAGCAGCTTCATATCATATACTAACGATCAATTCGGTTTCAGTATACTCTTTTTATACCCTTGGGAGTGCCACGCGTGGTCTACAGCATAACAATTCCACTTACTTGCTCCGGGGGCACACTGCCACTTTTTAGTGATTTTTGCTTTGGTGACAAGTCAATGACAGCATTGTTCGTGAACCTTTTCTTGAACCCAACCGTGCAAATACCTTCAGAATGGAGAGACATTGGTCCATGTGGGGAGAATGTCAAATGGATTCAACTTTTTATAATCGGAGCAGTTCACCGCGCAATTTCTACTTAGCTCTCAAAAGTTTCCGCATGTGAAGACAGGAATAAGAAAAACAATCAGGTTGTTTCCTCTTTACACCGCGAGAGCTACGGTAATAATTTCCTTTATTTCAGAGTTTGAGTTTTAACAGACAGGGAAAGTTAGTTTCGCATAAAGTCACCTGAGTATTTGGAGCAACCTGTATGATTGAAGGTATGGATTGACAACCTCTTAAAACACCAAGATACCCAATTTAATTAAAGACATTCTTGAACGCTATGGAACTTAAAGACTTATCATCCAAGGGAACGAAAGCCTTGGGAGCAGCACGAGCAAGTGTTGCTAATCTAGCTTTCGTCCATTTGCCAACAAGTGCACCAGATCAGGCTGCGCTGTCTCCGGAAAATGTGCGAGTTTTTACTCATTCCGACCTGGCCAATCTCACCTTTCATCAGGTTAGTGTTTGAAACCTTTACTTTGACTGATAAAATAACGAGTGTTGTCCACTGGGCACGAAGTTGTAAGTGTAAAAAATTGTTTTCAATTGCAATAGGGTGCAAGTATACAAATAACTGCCAATACGGAGTTTCTTCGCATGGAAAATATAAATCAATGAATGACCAACGTGATAAAGGGCAGAAGTATATTTTATTACTGTTTTGGGCTATCACTGTGATAAAAAAACTTCATCCATACATCGGCTACTTATTGCAAAAAGTATTAAAAAATTCATTTTCTTATTTTTTCAGTACATGCACGTTTGCAGATTTCAAACTTTTTAAAAATAAATCCTATTTTGATGAAAATATGGCTCAATTTTAAAAGTGTTTTTCATCACCTTTTGATTGGGTTTATTTTAGTCGGCCAATTTTAGTTCACAGCTTGCCATACAGCGTATTCTGTGTGCTTGGAAATGCGGTAAAGACATTTTTATTAACATGTGCGTGAAAATCGACCTCAGATGCCTTGAAAAAGTGTTCTGTTTCCTAAGGGAAAAGAAACCTCGTGTTTGTTCCTGGTATGGAAATGTCGACATGTATAAAATTTTCCAGTGATTCTCGCTTTCCTGGGCACACGAACCAGCAGATACAAAATGCAACGATATCTTTCACTGTTGAAAGATGAAAAATTTTCTGAAGCAAAAGATATTACATTTATGAGCTGATGCATAACACCTAGACCAGGGCTTCTCAAACTTTTTTGTCCTGCGGCCCATTTTATAAAACGTTTTTTTATGCGACCCCTTGATGGATTGCCTAGATGTTAATGATACGTGTAAACGTCTCATCACAAATCTCAAGAGGCATTTTTGTCTGTGGCGAAATCATACAAATGCACACAATCCAGGAAAGTAACTATACAGTCATAAAACTACCACGTAATGGCAACAGTACGGCGAAAAAAATTAACAAAAATAGAATTCAGTTTACAGGAATTGTCAAGCACAACTAATGGGATGGATGCACTTGATAATTTTTACACAGATCATCCATTCGTCGACTGATACAAGACAACGCAGGACGAAGGACATTCTTAACATTTTTCAAAAAGGATCAGTTTGTGGACTTCATGTTTATCAATTTTGAGAGTACCGCTTCACACAAATATGTTGTGCAAAAGCCTAAGAGTTTATGAATGGCTAGATCAGAAATGACTGAGCATTCATTTCTTGTGCTTATCCAAAAATGACATAAACTCTGTTTTGAAAATTCCAGTTGCAAACTTTTGTCGTTTAATAGCTCCGCAAACTCATGGACATGGCAGGTGTGTTGCCTCCTAAAATATCAACTGTATATGGTTCATTGGTTTGTGGATGCAATTTTTCCTGAATCAAAGTCCAAGGTGGTTCTGAAACTGTGCACTGCATGAAGTTTTCAACTTTAGTCTAAAACTACTCGGTGTGCTCTCAGAGCAGTTAGCCTACCTCCTAGACCTAGAGTTCTAAACAAAACCATTCCGGGTCGGAATGAATACAATAAGGTCAATATTGGTAAGTAGGTTAAAACAATCATGTCGTAGCAACGCATAACCTGTGCTTGGTTGATTGTTATTATCATTTGATAGCTCAGGTAGACATCCTAGTAAACAACTGACAGCATAAAGTACGACATTGGCCCTAAAAATGCATTAGAAATAGATTCACTGTAGGCCTGCTTTTAATTTTCTTGTAAAGTTTACAAAAATTGTTATATCTGATTCTTCAAGCCAATTTNTTTCGCGACTCCTAAATTACATTTCGCGACCCCACTTGGGGTCGCGACCCACAGTGTGAAGAAGCCCTGACCTAGACAAACCTCAGCGGCACGCAGGGACAAGAGGCTCAGGTGATATTTAAGCCACAGTTTACTTTTAAAAAATGCTGCGTCAACTATCAGATTTCCAATAAATGCAGTTCGTTGTAGGGGCGGATCCAGCCAGTGAGTTTAGGGGTGGGGGCGATTTCAGCGATATTTGGTAGTCAAGTCTCATTACGGGTTCACTATTGTAGGAGAGATGAGGTATACTTCACAACACTGCTGTGACAAAACAATGGACGCCAAAATGGCCTTAGATTGCGAATGCTGTTTTCCGAATTGTTCAAAATCATGGTGAAAAAAGTTCCTTTTTTAGGTTTTAGGGGGGGCGATCGCCCCAATCTCCCCCCTAGATCCGCCTGGTTCGTTGCTTATATCAAACATTTTAAAACTACAATCGCGTGTTTTGTAATGGTCATATTATACCTTGGTAGCGGAAAAACGTATAATGCAAACAGCTTTAAACAATTAGGTTAAGTCACATGCCTTGATTTTCGATCACCCAGCATGTGGCAAGAATACAAAAACAGTGAAGCTTTATTCGCACAATGTTTTTTTTGGCGCTGCTTGAAATTCTTGTTGCATAAACGCAAGTTGCCTTACACTTTCTTATGATTCATAGTAATAAGGAAAGTAAGAAAGCGTGAATTGAAAGTGGTTGTGATGTGGCAATCACTGATTGGTTAGAAGAGTGTTTGGCAAACTTTTCAGAGACAGGGTTGCATCAGTGTGCCATGAAACGTAAAAGGGCCAAACCTTTGTGGGCTTTGGGTGGTTTTGGGCGGTGCGCTCTAACAAAATTGGGCGATGCGCTGTAAGATAATACAAGATATAGGGAGCATGGTTTGATTACAACAAATAAATTTAAAATTTGGCTCAAGTATATCAGTGGGAAAAGTGTTAATAGTCACAATTCTGCTTTAGAATTCTTAACACAAGGTTGTTGGTATAACTGTCATGTCTGCGTTTAAGTTGTGTCCGATTCAATGGGGCCACACAGAACCCCAGAGAGGGCTGCATGCGACAGTGGCGGATCCGTCCAGGCGTTTGGGAGGGCAGTCATACAGGAGGGCGCCATAAATGTCTTCACTTGTTGAAATACCCAAGATTCTCTGTGACGATCTTTGGGTATATCACACAAAAGTGGTTATATTTTGTAGGTCAAGAAAGTGGTTTATTTTGGTTGGTTGAACTACTCCATCTTTCTGAAAATCACTACAATTTAAAAGCGCTTTACATCATTAATTCGCAGAACTTTAGAAGCGAGTCAAAAAAATGGTTCCCTGTTTTACACAAGGTGCACAGTAAGTAAATAAGAACACTTTTGGTGTCCCAAAAAATCTCTTATATCTACAAAATGTATTTAAAACATATACGCAACAGCATGCTGCGCTATTGTTTGACATTGTTTTTGTCTATTTTCCTATCCGTTGCAAGATCAGAAAGACAGCAGAAGGCAAGTAAATAGGTAAATGACAACCATGTGTCCAAACAAAGCTTAAAGTTACATGTACATGAACGCATATTTATTGCTGAAGCGACAATTCAAAAACAAATTTGTTGCGACATTACTCCCACTTCAGGTAGCTCTGCTGGCTATCGTAAGAAACAATCCCAATCGCATGATAGATTCACATATGGCCCAAAAGCATATTACCCTAAAATACATACAGAATAACAGTAGAATTTCAATCAAGTGTTTAATGCTGCTTCACATGCTTAGATAGTGGACTCTTGATGTGAAGAAAAAAAGATCAATGCCACTAGACCAGGCTTTAAAAAGTTGTGACACCGTTCAACAGAAGCAAGATATGGACAAGCTGTGTCGTAGTGTTGAGTTTATTTTCTTCCGATATCCTAATTAGGAGCGATAATAGTTCATATTCAGTGCAATGACACATAAATTAAGGAGATTGCGTGTAGAAGAATATGCATTTTATGTCAACAAACTTCGCGCAAACGTTGGTTTGGGAACATGCATATGACGTTAAATTGTGACGTCACAAACAACGCACATCAAATACAAATTACCACCATATGCCACTGAATGACCCCCCCATGAAAATTTTCTGCGTACGCCACTGATCCAACCTAATGGTAATGTAGGCTTCATTTCAAGAACATCGCAAAAATTTATCTCGGATAACTCTGGCGTGCTACAAATGTAACTTATCTTTATCTGTAGCATCAGCTGTAGCCTTAAGCCAGAAGTTCCCAACCTTTTTACGATTTCGTACCACTTGGGCACCCCGTATTTTGGACGCGTACCACTTCTTCCAGAACAACTAATTTGATCGAATCTTAGTTTATTAAGAAGAATAATATACAATGAAATAAAAATAACAGACCACAACTAAATTTAATGAGATTTTTGTTTTTGTTTATCATCCACCAATTGTTTGATGCATGGCGTAAAATTTCTAACAGCGCATCGAATTTCATAAGATTACCACACAATAAGAATAGCAGGCTACAGGAACATTTATTTATTTGGAAACAAAGTCCGATATGTAAACTAGAAAGCTGTGAATCCAGATTTTTGTGAAAACATGGAAAGTAACTCGCATACCACCTGGAAGACCTTCGCGTGCCACTAGTGGTACGCGTTCCACAGGTTGGGAAACCCTGCCTTAAATGAACATCGTAGATTTTTTGTTCAGTTTTAAAACTAAATGCGTGAATATAACGGTTATATACATTTTATATGCTTCGAACCTCACGTTTTGGCTAAGAAGCATTTCAGTTTCAAAGTTTTTTTTTATTACGCAATTATGCCGTAGACACTGTTTAGCAACGATAACATTTATTCTAGATATTTATTTGTGATGATTAGACATGAATTGTGATTGTGACGGTTTAATCACAACTATGTGGAGCTTAACGTTTTCATCAATGATTTCCATTACCTTGCCGGCGAGAAAAAAATCAGTCTTGTCAAGTAACCTGGGTCCGACCTGCGCATCATCTCGTGTTTCAACTTTCATCTGATGTTAACTGCCACCCTATCCTATACTATAAAATTAGAAATCATTTAGCTGCAACTGGAAGAGTCAGCAGCAAAATCTAACGTTAGTAGGAATATGCTTTCATTTTATAAGTGCTGAGGGCATGCCACTGCCATTACTTACAGTTAGCTTGCAATCTACTTTCTCGATAAAGTGCATGTCGACACTAATGTTTTTGAAAAAAGACTTCAACCGGTTACGCTAAACTGGCTAAATCAACCAACCAACCATTGTGGCTGCGGCGACAAGTAGCCTACTGAATTTCTTAACTGTAGTGCAGAGTCGTGGTGATAATCCATTGTGACTCCTTTTTCGCAAATACACAACCATCGTCACATTTTGTGTTAACTCTCTAAATAGCTGGGTAAATAGCTAATCGTTTTTGGGAAGCGAGTTTAGTGCAAGTAGTGTACAAAAATGCTGCCGCAGTCGTATTTCATGGCGTGTGAATGACATAAGATCCAAATATGTTTCAAACACAATGAGAGACTCTAGGGTTTACGTTTATCAGCTGTACACGTCAATTAGTCGCTCAAGGATTGAACAAGAGGATCCACGTCTTACATGCGCGCAAGTTTTGTAGAAAGCCTACTTCGGGAGTCGGTGTCATAGGGCAAAGTCGCTACTCGGCTTCGATTGAACGTGTGTTGGTGTACAACAGAAGCGTGTAAATGTAAAAAGCGCAATCATAATGGGGGACACGATGACCTCTTGCTCAACTGCAATATTGGCTGCAAAAAGCATATACAGCATATCTTGCGCTTATGCAGGGGTGGGGAACCTGAAACCTGCGGCCCACGTGAACATTCAAAATGGCTCGCATCAGAAAATGTATTACCTAAGTTACAATACAGCATCGCGCCAAAATGAAACTCCATGATAAGCAGATATTTTAGACAGTTAGTCATGAAAAGTCTCTAGCGATCCTTATAGTTTTCTTTCCTTTTTTCCTTAGGAAGATGAAGTTAGAATTTTAGCATAAAAACAATCATTTTTGTGGCCCGCGACATTCCACATTTCATGCGGCCCGTGATAGTAAATGGGTTCCCCACGCTTGACTTATAGCATCGAGATTTTCACAAGCGCTTTTTCAGGAGAGTTTTACGAGCAAGCGATGGTTTTCATCCAAAGTAGAAGCTTAGAACTTCACTAAAAACGAACTTCTAATTTAGGCAATTCAACGAAAATAGACGTCTTATTTGCCGGCTTAAATCTGGACACAATTGTTGAGGATAAAGCGCCAGACAAATGCACGTTTTATCGATGATGCTTTTAAAACGTGGGACATTAAATATTTAAATGTTTAGACTTGATTGATGTTTGCCCCCTTATCAAAATTTCTAGCTACTCGTCTGAGCGTAGCTTATCAATTTTGGAAGCATATTACTTACGCTCAACAGTTCTTTTAAATTATCAGGTGTACGATCTAAGTAAGGCCACGCTTATCTCAGCAAATCTGTCCAACACATGACCAGTTGTCGGCAGAAGCTGTTTTTCAGTTTGCTAGAACCTTGCGTCAGTTATAAGCTTTCCAACTGCATTCCTATTTTCATTACTGTCTTTTCCTTTCCATGCTGCCATCAAGCATTAAAAAATAAACTTGTGACAAAAGTAGACCAATTTTGCACAGCCCAGCGGCAAATCCAGAACCGTGCTGTTTTAGGGAAAGCGACTGCGTTGGTGATTACTTGAGTGAGGCTGAGCATTTATCACGCTGGAAAGAAATCACTGAACAGTAGCATTATTGCAGTACCACAGAATAGCATTGTTAATAATGTTCGATAGAAGCTGAGAAAAAGTCCGGCATACAAATCCTGCAGTTCAACAACAAATCCTGCAGTTCAGAATGTAAAACCTTGCTTAGTTTAGAACCTGGGTTCTTGAAATGGGAGGAGCGAAAGGTTCGCAAGGGGGCACGAGTATGGCAACGACATATTGTTGAAAAGGATTAAATGCATTGTTTCTTTTATTCGTAAATATATTATCATATCGCTATCAACGCCATAATAAAAACAAAGCGGACAAGAAAAAAACCCTGAGCAAACTAGAATGTGAAGCCGAATTGGGATGTGCGTTGTCTTTAACAAAGAGTCGAATTCAACTACTAGTTTCCAAAACACGGATGAATTAAGCAGGATAATGGAAAATCAACTGTTGCTCTGTTGTTGTGTTTGATTTTGAGGTTAGGCGAGGCGTGAATATCAATGACTAACATCAAAGGGCAGTGACTGAAGAAGTTTAAGAACCTTGAATTCAGAGTTTTTAAAATCAATGTTGCTACTTCAATAGTCTCCAAAAAGGGGCGCATTTATATCAAAGGAGAACCATTCAACGGAGCGCTACAAACATTTGGGTGCAGTTGCCCCAAACTGCGCCGCCCTGGAGACGCCACTGGCAGGCGACCCACGGGCTGCCGTTTGCCCACCACTGGGTTAGAAAATATAGTTGCGCAGATTCTTCCCTGATTAAGTTCAAAATTTTTGATTAAGTTTACCGTTTGCTACAGCTTAATGAGCAAAGTTTGCAGACATTTCTTCTTTTAAACAAAACCCCGGCAACAATTTCACACTATTTCTCAACAAGAAATTATAAACTTCTTGAATAAATTGAAGCTCGATGCTGTGTTATGTATAACTAATATCATGATTTTAAAATACGCAACAGCGAATAGCAGTTTCACCAAAAATAAGGAAATCGATGTAGCCGAGTCAAAAGTTTTGTCGGTTGAACGAAAGCAGCGCAGTAGTGCTTCATCATGATATGAAAAAGAAAGCGTCGTTCAATCTTTCGTAGTTGCGAATAATTGCATTCAAAGCCCCCAGTGCTTTAAATACTTCTGCTGTTAATCAGTCTTGCTCAGAAAATTCAGCTGATGAGTCTTTGTTGCACACACAAGCGGCGTATTCCAGCAATGCGTATGTGGCAGTTTGGCGATAAAGACCAAGCATAAATCACGTCAATGTAACAACAGTTTGTTGCCTTTGCATCGGCATTGCTGTGTTTTACCACGTATCAATGGTTGACACTGCAGTCATGATATCGTCACGGAAGGCAAGCTGCTACGCGCTATAACTTCACTAGACTAGCACCTTTTGCAATTTTCGCATTGCTTTCTTGATTATTTCTACAAAGAGTTTGCCCTGGAGGTTTATCCGCATGAGCATACATCNTGAGCACACTGGGAACTTCCCCCTAGAATGCTCTCTATTGCAAAGAATAAAATNAAAATTTGGTTGTTTAATTGGGCTATGTANCCATCTATGGCTCGGCTCCTGTTCCTGCACAAAACCCTTACCAATTGCAATATTTTTAGATGCACGAAGCCGTCTCACGTATGCTTTATTGGTTTGTCATACGGTTCCTTCGTGCTTTTATTGAAGATGTTCATGTTAGAACCAGTCAAACCAACAAATTCCTTTTTAATATTTCAGTCAAATCATATCTTAAGCGGGCCTCCATTCCATATAACTGCAGCAGAGCCTGCCCTTGGTATTTGTTCTTCACTATCAGTTCTGGCTTCGTAGCGCTCATGACGTTTCGTGACGACACCGAGCTCCTGCGACTTAGATCACCCGATGTAAATCATGCACCCTATCACCAGCAGCAATCATGCCCACCGATAGCTTCTGTTATGTTTCTTTTTTTGTTAATGATAACAATCGAAACATTTTTCAACCATCTTCTTATTTAGTTTTGACTGTCATCATTAGTCCAGGTGCCCATGAACAAGGGCGTACTGTGCGGAAGGGGAGCGTACCCGTCGCCAAAATTCCCGAAATCTTGACACCTTTGCAACGGCAATGATGTTGGTAACAGTTTGAGTAACTTCGTGATTCATAAAAGTCTTCCTCTTCACTTTGNTTTTTGAGAAAATGTGGAATTTCTTCCCGCAAGCCTATAGTTTGCATATGGGGGTGCCGAAGGTATTCTTCATCCCTGACACAACTATACCTCCTTACGCCAACACCCATGAATACTAGTGCTTTTTAACATCCAAACTGTAATCTTATAGATAAAAGTTATACCATGGGTTCCATCTGCACTCACGTTACGTAAAAGTCAAATGCTTTTCCAGACTTATGAAAGGGCACTTGTACCTTTGGTTATTTGCTACTGGTTACTGGTGATCGCTTTCGATTTCTCATTAGTTGCTGTTCAAATATTTGAAACCAACAAAAGAAGTGCGCTTTGAGCAAACAGAACCTATCGCAAATCGGAAGACTTTAAATTTGTTATAAATCATCCATTGTTTTCTCCATAGTCTGACCAAAAGCCTTTGATTGAAAGAAAACCAAATTTCTAATTTTTTGCTGGGGCACTGCGGATGTATTGCGGTACTTACTGCCTGACCACACTAAAAACAGGCAAATTTATTTTCACTATTGTGTTTACCTCATCTACGTATGTTTCAAACAAAATGTCACTGGTTAAAAACAATACACACTAAGGTACTTCATCAAAAATGCGCTGTATATGGGATGATTTTAAATGCTCCAATGCATTCTTCAATGCTTGCTTATAAACAGATTTCCAAAGCAAAGGGACGTAACGGAAGGAACAAATCTATAAAACTATACCAGCCAGAAAGTATGCATTTTTGTGCCAAAAGTTTTTTATGCATTTTTTTTTTCGCATATGCATTTTTTGTGCCAAAAGTTTTTTGCAGGTTTGTAGTGAACTTAGATGAATTTACCTTCACCGAAATCATTTTGTCCCTAGCACCACAGAAGTTTTCGGTTAGCTTTTGCTCTGCCGGTGCACAGGTTTTTTGAAGTTCATGCCTAGCTAAAAACAAATTTTGCTTTAAATTAAAACACATGTAACTTTCAAATTATCCAGGAGCACTAAAATTACTACAAAAAGAAAAGCTAGGGCTGTGCTTCCCAACCTTTTTCAGCTTCCAGCCCATTTTTACTGACAATTTTTGTGGCTCCCCTATGAGATATTGCAATAAAATGTCAATCAATAAACTTTACATGTGAGAAGAAAAAAAATATCAACAATATATACAACTTACTCTTAATAAAAATCTGGGCTTGTTCATTAGATTTGATAAAATGAAATCAATAAAAAATCGGCTAATTTTCAGCAAACATTTTACTTAAATACGTGAACATTGGAACATTTTGAAACGCTTCGTGGCTGTCCTGAAAGATCTTCGACTCCAACCATTGTAAGTGGCGACCCACTGATTAGGAAGCGCTAAGCTATGGGTATACAGCGTGTATTTGTACATGAGCATTGCTACGAGCACAGCTGTAAGAGGATTGCATGGCATATTCGTAGTTAACACACGACGATTTGCTGTGACAGTTGAAACACGTTTCCTCAAAATAAAGAAAAGTTGAAATTGTTAGTTTTAAAAAAACAGGATAAGTGTTCTTTTCAAATCGCTTATACAGTGCTTCTCAATTTTTTCAACCCGTAGTACACTTTCAGCAAGCATTTTTTGGCCCCACTATAAGATATTGCCGTAAAATAACAGTTACAAATGTTAAATGTGCGAGAAATAAATATATATGTGAGAAAGAAATACATTTAAGAGAAAGAAAGTCAAGTTAAAAATTATTTTCAATAAGATTCAGCACGCTTTGGTAAAAGCATTTGCTTTGGTACCGAAACATTTTGTCCTGCTTCACGATCCACCTAACATACGATTGCGACCCACCTGTTGGGAAGCGCTGCTTTACGACATAGACCAGAACGCAAACTATGTAACGTATCAAAAAAGGCGTATGTGTAGTAACCACAAAATATTTGAAATATTTTTGTCACACTTTTTATAAATGTTTAGAAAGTCCAGTTAACATCCAAAATTACCTGTACACCAGTTTAGGCGGGGGGGGAATTTCGGGAATTTGCCCCCCCGAAATTTTCAAAACATTGCATACCAATTTTAACATTTGCAGAAACTTTCAAAGAATAAAGATGAAATTTTATATTCTAATCATTTTTAAGAAGTCTTATTGGAATTTTTCTTTGTCTTACTGGTAAAT